>Ga0114923_10000479_pt1 | contig 31511 bp, 28 predicted proteins | sample SumtaG_FD_89578 | JGI IMG/M metagenome (GOLD analysis project Ga0114923, IMG submission 89578) | Deep subsurface microbial communities from Indian Ocean to uncover new lineages of life (NeLLi) - Sumatra_00157 metaG | ecosystem: Environmental > Aquatic > Marine > Oceanic > Sediment | place: near... | reverse complement strand
GACCATTTGGAAGATTAAATGATCTTTGGGAATATTCTTTAATTGAGCAAAAATGGAGATGGATATCTGGTAACAATACAATAAATCGAAACGGTATTTATGGAAATAAAGGAGAGTTTCATCCAAGTAATATTCCAGGATCAAGACAACAATCTGTAGGTTGGATTAAGGATAATTCATTATATTTATTTGGTGGAGTTGGATTACCTGAAATTGGATCTAGTGGATCTTTAAATGATCTTTGGGAAATTATACCTGACTCATGTCTTTTCTTACAGTGTTTTGGAATAAATTATACTGATGTTCAATCTGTTTGTTCAGGTCATGGTCAATGTATTACTGAAGATACCTGTTGTTGTGAAGAAGGATGGTTAGGATTGGATTGTTCAGAAATAATTTGCCCTGAATTTAATGAAACAATTTGTCCAATCTGTCCTGTTTGTCCAAACATTACACAAGCTGAACAAGAGTGTTTGGAATGTCAGGAAGAAATAATACCACTTTGTGTTTTACTTGCTAGAGTATGTAAATCAGAACAAGGAAGTTGTAATGTTGGTACCATAAAATGTGAAGATGAGTTTGATTTGTGCGTTTCTAACTGCATTGATTATTTCGACTTTGGACCACCAAATCCGTGTTCATGGGAAAATCTGGACTTTGTTGATTGTTCATTGGTTAATTGTCCACCGGAGAAGATTTGTCCAGTATTACCAAACTGCTTTGGGTTTTTGTTCAATGAATCTGGAGCTTGTTCATCAAACGGAAAATGCGTTGATACTGATACTTGTGAATGTGCAAAATGCTGGGTTGGTTTCAACTGTTCTACTTTCAATAAGAGTTGTGATGAATGTCCAGTATGTCCAGTGTGTCCTATTATCCTACTCCCAGATGAATGTTTTGGTATTTTTGCAAACGAAACAAATGTTTGTAACGGAAGAGGTCACTGTATAGGAACAGACAATTGTGATTGTATTGAAGGTTACAGTGGTACAGAATGTGAAACAATTGACTGTCTGGAGGGTTGTATTCATGGAAACTGCACTTCACCTGGAGTATGTGAATGCGATTTTGGTTGGGAAACTTGTGATTGTAACACGCCAATTTGCCTTGTTGGTTGTAAACATGGAACCTGCACAAATCCAGGAGAATGTAATTGTATTCCAAACTGGACTGGGACGTTGTGTGATATGGGAATATGCCCTTCTGGATGTGTAAACGGAACCTGCATCAAACCAAATGTTTGCAAATGTGATACCGGATTTGTTGGAACTGATTGTAGTATCTTTACTTGTTATGGAGTTCCAGATACGAGTACTGCTGTATGTCATGGAAATGGAGATTGTATTGGAGTCAATAATTGTAATTGTACTGAAGGTTATTATGGTGATCAATGTGAAGATTGGGACTGTTTTGGACTAATTGATCCTCCTGCTTGTAATGGAATTCATGGGGTTTGTAAAGGACCAAATGATTGTGATTGTAATCCAGGTTACAGTGGCCCAAACTGTACTAAGCCGATACAAGAACTCCTCGATAACTGCACAAACCTAGTTGAGGTATTAGAGGAAAAAGTTTTTGACTTGGAAATTCAGTTGCAGAACTGTGATAACAATTTAACAGAATGTCAGGGTGAATTAGATGCATGTGAGCTTGAATTGATAGCAATTAATAATTCATTAACGGAATGTCTTGATGAAAAGGGAATCCTTGAAGAAACAATAACCGAGTTGTTGGAAAACATTACTCAATTGTTGATTTTGGTTGAATTTTGGAAAACCAAGTTTTTAGCATGCAATGAAACTCTTGAAATGTGTTTTGATGATTTACAGAATTGTACAGGAAACTTGGAAGATTGTAACAATGAATTAGAAGAAACAAAGGAAGACTTACAAGTGTGTAATTCAACTTTACAAAATTGTACTGAAAATTTGGGAGAGTGTAATGATGATTTGCAAGATTGTCAAGATGATTTTGATCAACTTTTTGAAAATTGCACAAGTGGAAACTTTCCTTGTCCACAACCTTTCAACTGCTTTGGAATTCTTGCAAATGAGAGTACAGTTTGTAATGGACAAGGACATTGTATTGCAATTGATACTTGTGAGTGTATAACTGGATACAGTAGTACTCAATGTGAAACTATTGATTGTTCTGAAGGTTGTATTCATGGAAATTGTACTTCGCCTGGAGTTTGTACATGTGAAACTGGATGGGAAACTTGTGATTGTAACACTCCGATTTGTCTAGCTGGATGTAAACATGGAGATTGTATTAATCCAGGAGAGTGTAATTGTTTCACTGTTTGGACTGGAACGTTATGTGACATTGGAATTTGTCCTTCTGGATGTGTAAATGGAACCTGTATTAAGCCAAGTGTTTGTAAATGTGACCCTAAATTTGTTGGAGTTGATTGTAGTATTTTCACTTGTTACGGAGTACCAGATACAAGTAGTGCTGTCTGTCACGGAAATGGAGATTGTGTGGGAATCGATGATTGTGATTGTGACACCGGTTATTATGGAGATCAATGTCAAAATTGGGATTGTTTCGGATTAGTTGATTCTCCAGCCTGCAATGAAATTCACGGAATTTGTGTTGGACCAGATAACTGTGACTGTAACATTGGATATAATGGACCTAACTGTACCAATCCAATTCATGAAATTCTTGACAATTGTACAAACTTGGTAGAATTGCTTCAAGAAGAGATCTTTGATTTGGAACAACAATTGCAAAACTGTACTGATGATTTGCAGGAATGTCAAGGTGAACTGGATGCTTGTGAAGCTCAAGTTATTGCATTAAATAACACAATCACTGGATTACAAATTGATTTGGAAGAGTGTGAGGATGAAAACATTCAGTTACTTCAAAATATTGCCAACCTACTACTTGAAATTGAATTCTGGAAAACCAAGTTTTTTACCTGCAATGATAGTTTGACTGAATGTCAAGAAGATTTTACTGAATTATTCAATAATTGTTCTCAGGGATTGTTTCCATGTCCAGAATGTCCAGAACCACAAGAATTGAGTTGTTTTGGTATTCTTGAACTACACGAAAGTGTTTGTTCGGGCCATGGAATTTGTGTTAGTGAAAACAATTGTAGTTGTCTAGAAGATTGGTTTGGAGGTGAATGTCAATTTTATGGTGGTGAAGGTTGCTCAGTTTGTGAAAATAAGACAAAACTTATTTACTATAACTTTGTTGATGGTGCTGGTTCCATTGGAATTGGAATTCTTTATGACATTTCTGATTATCTTCCTCATGATGATTTAACCTGTGTTGGTTTTGGATGTTCATCTGCACCAGGATCATTTCCTCATACCTTATTAAAATTAGTTGGAGGAACTGTAGCTCAAAACCTATCTCCTTCAAAATTGCCACTTATTGATTCAGAATACTCTATAGAAGTATCTTTAGGGTTTGAGGGTGAATCTAAAATTATAGGATCTGGGATTCCTATATTTCCAGGAGTTGTTATCTTTAATAGTATTATTGGATTCTGGGAAATTCAAATAACAACTTTTAGTGGTGCTGGTCCAGGAGGTGCTGTAAATGCAAGAGTATGGGTACAGTATACTGTTTTTTATAATGGAACCCAAATTATACCATTTATTGAGTTTAGTTCTTTTATTTGTGGATCAACTGGAGTTGGTATATGTGACATTGGAGGACCAGAACAAATCGAACCAATTCATTTTGAAATAGAACAGACTGTTGAAGAATTGTCTATTTACGTTAATGGAAGGAGTATACATACAAAATCTTCATACAACCCTATTGGTACTGGAGGAACTATAAAATTAAACAGCCCAACTGTTGGAATTCATTCTTATCTTTTACAATTTGGAATTCATAATAGATCATTATTAGTTCAAGAAAGAGAGTACTGGAAGAACGAAATATTAAACATTCAAAGGTTTGCTCCGTTTTTATGTTTTGGCAAAGAGTGTAATAGCTCCGATGTTTGTTCTGGACATGGAGTTTGTAACGGACAGGATGAATGTTGTTGTAATCCAGGATGGTTAGGATTTGATTGTTCGAATCCAAATAGAACATGGTGTCCACCTGAAAAGATTTGTCCAAATGTGACTGAAATTGACTGTCCTTTGCTTTGTTATGGAATTGTCAACACAAGTTCTCAAGTTTGCAACGGTCACGGAGAGTGTATTGTTGAAGACACTTGCGTTTGTGAAGAGTTTTACAGTGGAGATCAATGTGGAATCACTAGTTGTTTTAGTGTTTCCTCAACTGATCCTCAAGTTTGTTCTGGGAATGGAACTTGTATTGCTTACGATATTTGCTGTTGTCACAAGGACTATTTTGGTGAAAAATGTGAACATAAACATACAGATGTTTTGAAGAATTGTACTGATACGTTGGAAATGTGTGAGGATGATTTGTTTGATTTTGAGAACCCAACTTGCAATGGAACTTTGTTCGATGAAAGTGGAGTTTGTAACAATCATGGAATTTGTGTTGCTCCAGATGCCTGTAACTGTGATGAATTCTTTTATGGATTCAATTGTGAATTCGAAAGTGAGTGTGAACCTGTTAATTTCACTTGTAATGGAATATCTCCAGATGATCCTGCTGTTTGTACAGGTCATGGTGTTTGTGTAGAACAAGATGTGTGTGTCTGTCAACCTGGATATCAAAGTCACTTGTGTAACATTTGGAAATGTTTTGGACTACCCCAAACCTCTAAAAAAGTATGTAGTAAACATGGTACTTGTATTGCTCCAAATATTTGTGATTGTAACAATGGATGGACTGGAGACGATTGTTCAGAACGTGCTGGAAATATAGAAGAGTTATTTGAAGGATCACATCACAAGTGTTTTGGAATATTTTGGAATAAACCAGGAGTTTGTGGAGATAGGTATTATTCTAGTAGAGGAATTTGTGTTAGTCACAATAAATGTTTGTGTTACTGTGGGTGGTATGGTCGACAATGTTCTAAATTTTCATGGTATAAATACAATCAGTGCATAATGGATCATTTTTCTGGTCATTAATTAAATTGAAAGTAACTGGATTGAAAGATTGTTAAATAAACAGAGAAAGAATTTGAATTTATTATTATTATTATTTTTTTTCACCACCATATCTTCAAAATTAGCGAGAATCAAAAAGGAGGGAGGAAAGTGAGAGAGAGGGGAAAAATATAATTCAGACGAATGAATGAGAGAGAAGGTTCTAGTGAATACTGTAAAATTTGTAAAAAGATTAGTTATGGTACTGATAATGCTCCTTTTAAAAGTATATGTGCAGATTGTACTGTTGCGTCTATGTTGATTTGTGAAGATTCAAGTTCCACTCTTTTGGAAAAGTATATATCAAACAAAATAGACAAGAGAATATGCAAGCTCAATAAGGAACTTATGGATATAATAGAAAGTTCCATAAGAAACATTTCCCTTGCTCAATTATTATTAACGGTTTTTTTACTCGCAGTGATATTTTTTTTCAGATGAAGAATAAATTAGTTGATTGTTTTTATAAATTTCTTCAAAAAAGGAGTGAACTTATAAGATGCAAAGGATAAACAGAGTCATTTTTTGTTAGATTTTTCACTTTTCCTAAAAATGTTGTACATAAAATTATGAGTTTCATCTTTAAACCAATTAAATCCAATAACAATGGATCAAATCGAATATTGTCACCAGTTTCTGGAGTAATCAAGTCAATAAGTTCACCACAGGGAAGGGTTGTTCTTGGAGTTTACATTAGAGGTCCAAACGATCCAGTTGAGGATGACCACAACATTTATGCTCCAATTTCAAGTAAAATAGGATACAGAGTTCACGAGGGAATGATTGAGGGTGATAGTTTCTTTTCTAGTGAAAATAAGACTGGGTTTTATGGAGTTTAGAATGGACAAAGGAAAGATCAAATTTGAAGTCTACGTTGGAGCAGGATATGTCACAAACTGTTTGTGGAGAAACGTGAATTTGTTAAAGCTGGACAAAAGATAGCAGAAATCGTTATTCACAGACTTAACAGTTTTGCGAAGATTTTTCTGGAGAAATCAAACAAGTTTAAAGTTGGAGATATTCTAATTGGTGGTAAAACTGTATTGTATGGACAACAATAAAACGCCCTCTTTCTCTCTCTCTCTCTCTCTTTTTCCACCCTGTCTAACCCGGACTTTCAAAAAAATTCTTGAAGTTGAAACAATGAATTCCGAATTCACTGGTTTTGATGACCTTACTGAAAAAATGAAGGATTCTAACTTTAAAAAGAGTTTGAATGAACAAATTATGCAATTAAAAAAGGGTACTGTTTATCCTATATCAGGAAAAGGTAATTGTGATGAAGGATACAAATTTGACACTGAAGAACTGGCTGGAATAATTATTGGTGTAAGAAAAGTAGACGGGATTTTACTGACCCCACCTCATGAATGGTTGAGAATAAACTACAGACATAAAAATCCAAAAAAATATCCTAATATGTGTGTTGAAACTGTTGTGAAAAAAGATGGAGAAGAAGAACAAAGATGTTGTGGAAATCATATGGTAAATTTAACGTTAGTTCCAATTCAAAATGCTGGATTCAAAAGTGGAGACAAAGGAGAATTGAAATTGGTGAAATGTATCAAAAAGTACACTAAAGAACAAGGTGGAGGAGAAGAATTTGTTAAATTTCCTATCATGCAAGTTAATAGAAACTGTGCTAAATGCGGAAAGAAAAACCAGAAGTTGAGATGTGACAAATGTAAATTTACTTTTTACTGCTCAAGAAAATGTCAGATTGTTCATTGGAAAATGGAAGGTGGACATAAGAAGAAGTGTAATCCTGTTGAATAAAAAGGAGTGGGAAAGTTTTATTCTAAACATCATAATTCCATTCACCATTAAGAAAATGTCCAAAATCATCAACACTATTCATCTTTCTTCCGTGTTTCTCCTCAAACTGCTTCATTTTACCCTTTCCGTGTTTGGTAAGTATCATAGATGTCCAGAAATCACCGTTCGAAATTTTTGAAACATCAACGTTCTTTCCATACTTATTATGGAGAAATTCAATCATATCATCAAAATAGTCAAGTCCTTCTCCTCCTCCTCCTCCAGCTTTCTCTTTCTTCCTTTCTTGATTTTTTTTTACCTTGTGAGTCTTCTTAGCTGCTCTACTATTCTCGCTAATGTTTGTTTTCTGCTTTACCATCAACTTCGACTTTTTTGTGGAAACAAGGGGGGATGGGACATGTCAATGAAGTTCGATCCTTCTTCCTTTTGAATCGCAAATATGAGAAACAACTAAATTACAAGAAATAAAAATTTTTACTGAAACAATCGTTTTCTACACATCCTAATAAATCCTGAACTGATCCTTCCTTTCTTGACACTTTTTCTGACTCGACGTTTTTTCCTCAAAATTGATCCATCAGGTCCATAAATCGTTCCATCACACTTAACAACAGCAATAACAGACTTTCTTGGAGTTTCCTCGACGATCATCTCCTTTCTCGACTTGAATTTCTTCCTGGCAGCTAATTTATAATTTCCAACTTGATTCCTGCTTGTTTTGACCATCTCTTAAGTTTCAGTTTTTTTTTTTTGAAAAACGGGGTGGAAGGACCGAACCATTCCTTGATTTCTCGAACACGATCGCAAGAACGATAGAGTTATATACAAACAAAACAAAAATAACGTTTATTTTCTTCCATCACTTTCAGCTTCAGCATTTAATTCAGCAAGCAACCCTTCATTCAAACTTTCATAATTTCCAGGACACATCAACAATCTCGCCAAGTTTCCAAATCCGTAAATCACTCCTCCACATTCAACAGGCTGCATAGACAATGGCAATTGCTCAATTCTCCTTTGAGTTTCTTCCGGATCCTGACCTTCAACCGTAAATCTAATTCTTCTCTTCTTCTTCTCCTTCCTCTCCTTATCTCTCTGCTTCTTCCATTTGGAATTCCTCGATTTTTCGTTAACCGCTTTAGATCGTTTCTTAGCGCTCTTGATGTTCTTCTTGTTGTTCTGGTTAGACTTGACCATCGTTCTCGGTTTCGGTTTCAAAATTTTTTGTTAAACGGGGGATAAGTTGACACCCCATGTTCGGCCTCAACCAAACTTCGGCCGATGAATGTTAAAGTGCCTTCAGGAAGTCAAATGAGACGGTTTAACGGTTTCGGAGTATTAGTCGGAATTTTTATTTCTCCGTTCGAGAGAAAAATCGAAAATGTCCGAAGTCGAAACAACCGGTGAAACCAATTCACTGGATGCTCTACTTGACGAAATGGACGATGAAAACTGTGGAATGTACAACTCATTCGAAGAAGTTCCTCTTCATCATTGGTACGATTACTACGGAAGCAATTACGGTTACGGTGCAGATGAAAATGGAAATTGTGGAACTTGGTCAGTATGTGGTAGTGATATAAACGATCAACCTCCTGGTTATTACGGCAAGTTTTACACAGAATGGAAGTATTGTGATGACAAAAAGTGCGAAATTTGTTTTACTCCTGGTGAAGGTGACGATGATGAAATTGAAATTGAAATTGACGAACCGAAAAAACCTGAACCTGTGAAAGTTATTGAAGGATCTCCTGTGAAGGATAAAGTTGGTGAAAAACGAAAAAGGGACGAGGCGGAAATTGAAGTTAATAATTTGGCTCCAAAGAAGAAGAAATTGAAGTTTTCGAAACGGGAGAGGAAAGAAAAGAAGTTGATCATGGAAAAGTTGGAAATGCTTGTTCTTGATGAGGGTATTCGTGAGTACATTAAAAATGCGAGGTTTAAACCAAGTGTTGTGAGTCAGTGGAAGAAGAAGAAGAAAAAGAAGAAACCAGAAATCAGACCAACTAAAATCAAATCCAGAAAGAAGATAAAAAGGACAAGGTCTTAATTATCTGTTTACCTGATTCAGTTTGAAAATTTCGTGTTGTTATTCAATTGTAAAATAAAAATAAAAATAAAGTCAAACTTTCTTGATCAACCATTCAAACCCTTCTTTCACACCTTCACCAGTTTTCGCAGAACAGGATTGAATCATAAACTTGTCGTCATTTTCAATTAGTCGAGTTCCTAAATTAGGAAGGTGCCTCCCAGTCATCCCATAAATTAATTGAACTCTGGCTTGTATTTTTGTAACGGTACTTTTTATTAGGCCGATTAAGTGTCAGATTGACAGTGGACCGTGTGTAAATTTCCAATATTTGATCAGTTGGCCGTGGAAATTTGCCAAGAGGGGCCCGTATTTATACGTGTAATTCTGGAAGTTCCATTTGAAGTGGAAATTTGACATCGTATTAAATTGTACGATAATATACTTCATTGTGTTAATCATCATCAAAATAATAGGGTTTTACCAAACTTCAAATGGAAAGAAAATTTTTTGCCAAATCCAAGAAAATTTTTGCCAAATCCAAGAAAATTTTTGCCAAATCCAAGAAAGTTTTTGCCAAATCCAAGAAAAATTTGCCAGATTTCTATTTTGATCAATAACACCATATATGTTTAGTCGTATAAGTCTTAATCAAGACTGTGATAGTTTCAACATACTTCAAATTGAGATTAGCACATAAAAATTTGAGAAATTTTTTCAACGGCCTAAAAAAAACTATTTTTAGAATTAAAGAGATTTCAACAAGAAGAAAAGTTATCATTGAACTTCTTCGTTTTTTTTCTCCCTCCTTCCCCCCCCCCCTTAAATAAAACCAATCGAAGAATCATTTTCTAACATATCCATATCATCAGTTACACTACTAATGTTACTATTCATGTCATAAATTCCAATCTTTCTCTTCTTCCTTTCTGGTTCTTGTTGTATAGTCCAAAGAATATCAAAATCTCTTATGTAGATCATTTTGGTCGGATTTTCAAGATATTTTTCAAATTCCTTTCTTTTTCTTTTTATTGTTAATTTCATAACACGTTCTTCATCGGAAATTATATTTCTACCCATTCTTTTGATTTTCTTCCTGCGTTTGATTTTGGTAGGTCTAAGCTTAATTTTGATAGGTTTAAGTTTAATTTTCAGAGATTTTTCCTTTTTCTTCTTCTTTCCTTTCCTCTTTTCCCTTCTCTCCTTCTTCTTCCATACTTTCTCTAACTCAATCTCGTACTCTTCTTCGTCAATTTTTTTAAAATATTTTTTCAACAAAAGTCTTTCCTGACTAATCTTATATTTCACCCAATATTTTTCCTTCTTGAAAACTTTATTCTTAACAAACAACTCGAGTTTATTACTGGAATAACAGTCTTTGCAGTTACGTGGGAGATACATAATTCTATCCTCCAATACATTTTTGATAACCAACTTTTCAAGTTCTTTGATTCTGTTCTCTAGTACCTCAAATGAACTACTGAACAAGACTTTCTTGATGCCATAGTGTAGAACACGATTTTTGAATCTCTTACCAAGTTTTTGTACTCGAATATGTGATGAGCTGTCAGTGTTAATCACTACCTTGGTATCGCTTTTATTCATTGTCATTCTGGGGAAAAAAAACTTTGGAAGGAAAAAAAAAACGGGAGATCGAAAATTTTTTCTATGTGGGAGGTTGTGATGGGATGATACAAGTTTATTCTTTACAAATGTACCTACAAAATGGTCTGTGATTATTCCAATGCATTTCTTGACATTTCCTGCAACAATATGGAGTTATTTTACACCCAGCACAAACTTTAAACTTTTTAAATTTCCTTCCAACAACTTTTCTTGATAATTTTCTACATGAAGGATTCGAACAAACATAGTTTGACAACGGTTTCTTTCTTACTTTCTTCCTGAACTTGTTGATCAGTAAAATAAAATTTCTTGTAATCATTTTGCTACATCTAGGAAACAATTTATAAGAAGTTTCGGCCTTGTTATCTAATCCACCTACTTTAACTGGCATATTATCATCAAAAACCATTCCTCCAAAAAACAGTTCCAATTTTATTCTATCCATAATAGGTTTGAAACAATTAGGAATGGAGCAGTAGAAATCAATACGTTCAACCTTAAACTTTTTACCTGTAACGACTTGATGATAAAGTTTGTAACTGACAACATTTTTCATTGACATTCCAGCAAGATTCACGTACCTTGATCCATTTTTTAATTTTCTTCTTCCTCTTCCTCTTCCTTTAGAACTCATTGTTTTTTTTTTTCCCTTTCTATTTTGATTATTTCCTCAGATTGAATGGGGCGATGGTTAAAGGGAGGGAGGGAGAATGAGAAGGAAGGATAGTGATTTGGTTAAGGGTTGGAATTAAACGAAAAAAAAAAAAGTTGTTGTGTTTTTTATTATTATTTATATTGATTCATAAAATATGAAATCATTCTTTCTAATGAACTGCATTTGTCCTTTCTTAACAAAATTATCAATCACACCATCAATCATCCTATCATAACTGTTTCTGTTCTTCCCACCTCTACACTCTTCAAGTTCTTTCAGAAATTTACCTATCAAATAATCACTTTTTATCGTAGAAATAGACTCCCAAGTATTCTCTTCCTCTGAACATCCAATCCATTTCACGAAATAAAGAATTGTACCACAAACAACCTTCTTACCATCAATCCTTTCAGCTCTGAACTTCTCATTAGTCATTGACCTGTTTTTTTTTTTATATTTATTTATTTTCCCCACCCCCTTCTCTATTTCCACACCCCACACCTCCCAAGATTTCGGGTTTGAGAATTTGTATTTACAACTCGGAAATTTTAGAAAAAAAATAACCACAAACTCTTTTTTTTACTTATGAAACATATTTTAACCTCCTTTTCTTCGATCTTTTTGGTGATTCAACTCTATCCTCATCAGAATCAAAGTATTCATCTCTTGTCATCTTTCTTTTCCTTTTTCTCTTCTTTCCAACCTTTCTCCTTTCACTCTTTTTCCTCTTTTCACTCTTTTTCCTCTTTTCCCTCTTTTCCCTCTTTTCACTCTTTTTCTTTTTCTTCTTCTTCTTCTTTTTCTTTTTCTTCTTCCTTTTCTTCACCACTTTCCCCTCTTCTTCATCACTACTGCTGTGTTCAAGTATATTTGATAAAACATTATTTCTAAGAGACTGGATTTCAGCACTAACGTCACTTCTCTCATTTGTTACATCAAAGTCCTTGAAGAATTTCTTCTTGATGTATTTCCTGAGCTTATCGTTTGGATAATCTTCGTGAATTCTGTACCTGCTCTTGTTGTTCAAAACTTCATCAGTCAACAATTCTTCAATGTTGTCAACTCTGTCCTCGAATTCTTCGGAGCTTTTGACATTTTTAATCAACACTGTGTCGAATGCAGTCATGAAGATTCGTCTCCTCGTATCTCTATCAAGTCTATTAGGATCTGGTTCAAACATTCTTCTTCTTTCGTTTTTTTTTTTCCATGGAACGGGGTGACAAAACGACCACACACGCCCAATTTTAGTCTTATCATCGGACACAAAAAAAAATGATTCGAGTTGACAAAGATTTTAAAGAATGGCTTGAAAGATTCCTGAAAGTTTATCCCGAGTTTAGATGTTCAAAAATTTTTAACATAATAATTATGAATGAGGGAAACTAAATTCCGTAACTATTTGTTATTTTATTTATCTTAATATGACAAAACATAAGACTGATAACATCAGGGTTATCAATTAAATTAAAAAAAAAAGGGGGGGGAAAAAAATGGGATTTGTTCAAAGTACTCCTACACAAGAAGAAGAAATGAAAGAAGGAAAAAGAGAGTGGATAGACCATATGAAAGATATGGTCTATTGGAAGGTATTTTTATGGGCTGGATTAGTTTTCTCTGTATTATGGGTTCTTTTATGCGCAGCAACTGGAGGATTGTATACGGACCAAAAAATTAAACCTCACAGTGTTATATTCCTTCCTATTATACACATAATGTTACTTGGATTCCTTTCCTCGGTTATTGGGTCAACAAAAAAATCAAGTATCTCGAGACATACCTACTTTTGGTCTCTACTTTACATTGTCAAATTCTTCTTTGGATTTATATACTTGTTTTTGTACGGATTTGAATTAGGATTTTGGCACACGCCAGCATCAATGACAGGTGGAACTTTTGGACTATTTATTGTTGTTTCCATCTGGGGATTGATAATGTGGATTCTTGAGTTCATTTTCGTCATGGTAATCATTAGCAAGATTTATTATCATGCAAAAATGGCTTGGGGTAGAACAGACACTAAAAAACCGTTTGCATTGTTTGGAATTAATCCATTTTTGTGGATAGAAAGAGCAGGAGCATTTTGGAATTTCATTTGGTTCTTTCTTGGATTCTTTTTCTTAAGAGTTGGAGAAGAAGTTACGTCAATGTGGTACCTCAAAGCATACTGGAGGAGCTGGATTGTTACCATTTCAGGTATAATTGCATCGATATACCTTTACCTTGTTATAATTTACGGAATGATTTTGGCATTTTTCACCTCATCAACTACCTTTGTACCAATTCCTGTGTATGTCAGTTTTACTATTATCATACCAATGATGGCTTTACAAACCTGGGCTGAGAATGTTCATCCGTTATCCTCGTTCTGGAATTGGATCATGAAAATACAGGCTATTATTGCAACAGGATGTTACTGGATTTTAATTCTTGTTTATTACTGGGTTTATTCTGCAAAAAATAGCGCAGCTTGTGGAAATTGGGTCTGTGGTTATGGTTGTTTAAATCCTGCGTGTACTCCTACTCCATTAGGAATAAGATGGGGGATTTGGATTACAGCAATTGGTGCTATGATATTTGGACTTTTCTACTTGATTATGGGAATTTGGGTAGTTTTGGATCTTATTTCAAGTGTTTTTGCATGGGAAAAATTTAGTTTCAGATCAAAAGAGGCTAAGTCAAGAATTGGGAAAGGTATAGCGAGTAGATTCACAAAAACTGATCAGTATTAACAGATATGAAAATAAATCGTAAAGATGAAGGAAGAGGAGGTTGTTATTTTTTTTTGAAATTATTGTCAGAACCTAATGTAAAAAAAAAAATGAGGAAAGGAATAACGATAGTATCAATAAAAAAAGAAGATTCTACTTTCCTTCCCTTTTTTTTTCAACAAAACACCTTTACACGTTTTTCAATTTTCCTTTTACATATTGGACAATCCTTCAGTTTTGCAGTACATTTCTTACAGGTTTGAACATGTCTACATGGCAAAAGTAAAATATCCTTCTTAGAATCCATACAAATTACACAATTGATATTACCCTGTGATGGTGATTTTGGTTTTGATTTTGATTTTCTTTTCCTGAAAACCTTTCTTTTCTTCTTATCTGGCTCGTCTATGTCTAGTTTATCCTCCTCCTCCTTTCTTTTTCTCTTCTTCTTTTTCCTAACCTTTTTCTTTTCATTCTCCATCTCAATAATTCTACTTTTCAATTTGTCAAGTTCAGAGTCTCTTTGAGTCTTTTTTTTAACCTTCTTCTTTACCTCGACTCGTTTCTTTTTCAATTTTTTAAGTTCAGATTTTTTCTTATTAACCTTGTTCTTTTCATCTGCCATAAGTTTTCTCAACTCACTAATTTTAGTCTTCCGTTTATCATTCCGTTTTTCGGCAAGGGATATCTGTTCTTTCAATTTCTTAAACCCTTTCATCCTCTTTCGTTTCTTTTTTTTTTTTGCAAAAGGGATGGGTGGGAAAAAAAGATGGGAAGACTAAAAAAGTTGGTAAATATTTATAAAAATTAAGAAAGGGAACATGAGTAGAAAGAATAAGAAAAAGTTAAGAGATGAATATACTGTAGTAAAGAAAAAGTCTCGTAAAGGCAAAAGAAAATGCAGGTCATTGCCAAGTAAATCACCAACTAACAAAAGAGGGAAACGAATCCTGAAAAGAAAATTTGAAAAGACTGGAGGAAACTACAATCAACAAAATGATAACAGAACAAGTTATTTCAAAAAGGATGAATTGAGGAAAAATTTTCCATCGACAAGGGTGAAACCACAATTACTTCAACAGCCTTATCATCAACAACGACAACCGTATGGTGGAAATCTTAACTGGCGCATAAATCCTCATCAAAAACTACAACGTGTTCCTCCTTATTCTATGAATTCAGTATTTTGTTACCAAAATTTTGTTCAATATAGGATAAATCCGTTTAATACAGTTATTAAACCAGACGGAAGTATGAAAGCTATCAAGAAGAAACTTGATGAGAGGGTGAAATGTGGATGTGATCATAGTCCTAATTCAATTCTCTACACTTGTGCAATGTGTCATGGTTTGTATTGTTCAAGTTATGGTGGAATTTTGGGATCATTAGCTGTATGTTATGAGTGTTATTCAGAATATCAGAGAGAAGATCCGATTAAACCGGTCAATGAATTACTAGATTATATTTGGATAAAAATTAAAAAATCCCAGTAGAAAATAAGAGTCTGTACCTTTTTTTTCATACATCAAAATCCAGCACATCTTTTACATACGTTGATAAGGGAGCACTTTTCATAACAATTTTTACAAACTTTCTTCTTGCAACTACTACATTTAACCATGTAAAGTGGTCCCTTGGTAGTCAAGTATCTCGTTTTAGAACACGATAAACAGTATCTTGACTCACACAAATTACATTTAATCAAAAGGCATAAACATCTGTTTCTATCACACCTCGAACACTTCTCTTTGGTCTTACCCTTATACTTGCTTTTCAAATCTCTAAATTGAAAACAGTATAGACAATTATTTGAGTGAAAAACATAATCCTTGTTTCTATCTGGAATTGTTCTTTGACTTGCGGCTAAAATCTGAGTAAGTTTGCGTGGATCTGTGTTGTCCATGTCTTGAACATTGTTTTTTAATCTGTTTCTGACAAGTGACATTGCCATGAAAAATTGTTTCGAAGTTTTCCACCAGCCTATAATTCTCTCATAGTTTAAAAACATTAAAATATCGGAAAGAACTTCAAATGGTAAATCAGATATTCTAGTTGAATCCCTCCTCCTTCTTCTCTTCTTTTTCTTCTTCCTCATTTTATTTTTGGGAAAATCCGGAAAAAAAAATGCGGGAGGAAAGTAATTGAGGACAAAAGTTCGGCCCAAAACATAACTTTTTTGGAAAAAATTTTTGATTATAATGAAAGTTCCATTGTGGGGAGGAATATTAGGAGATATTGTCGGATTTTCGTCATTTGGTGGATTGTCGGCGCCTATGAAATTGAAAGTATTGAGGGTTAACAACGTACATCCTGCTCTGATTCAAATTTTCATGTCAGTTACAATAGTTACTTTCTGTCCGATAGCACTTATCTTCCAACCATTTAAATGGTCGTGGTATGGAGTATGGACTGCTATTCTTTGGACACCAATGTCAATTGCTTCAATCTACGCAATAAATTATGCAGGAATATCAGTTTCACAAGGAGTATGGTCAGGTGGAACTGTTGTTGTTAGTTTTGCGTGGGGATATTTCTTGTTTCATGAAATTCCAAATAACCCACCTCTAGCAATTCTTGCTCTTATTATGATTGTTATTGGATTATTTGGGATTTCATTTGCTGATATTGATATTAATTTCAAAAAAATATGTTCCAAACTCATGATTTCAAATCTAATGGGATTGAAAATACATACTTGCAGTGATGAGAATGATGAAGCTAGTGAAGAAGGAGGAGTGACATCTGAAGATGACGTATCCAGTATTGATAGTAAAGGACATATGGATATAACCTTTGCTGAAGACGATTCATTGATAATTAACGAGAATGGGAATGGTGGTAATGAAAAAACAAATGGTTTACCAAAAATGTTATCAGAAGAATGGAATGTAAAAACTAGGAAAAAAATGAAGAGAAAGGAGTTTGTGTTTACTTTAATTGGTTTATGTTGTGCATTGGCTGTAGCATTATTGAATGGAACATTGATGATATTCGCAAAAATGGGTGAAAAAGATTTCAACATCGTTATTTCGTTTGGAATTTGTCAGTTCCTATTCTCTTTTACAATAATCATGTGTATGTTTTTGTTCAATACAGTTATTTATGGGAAACCTCCATTTGAAAGAAAACAAGTATTATTGGCAATAAGTCCAGGTGCTATTTCTGGAATTTTATGGGAAATAGGTAATTTTGCAACTCTTTTTGCTGTTTATTCTGAACTTGGGTTAACTGTTGGTATGCCAATAATACAAGTTTGCTTAATACCATCTGGATTGATTGGTTTCACCTTTTTTGGAGAATTGAGAAGTTTTAAACCTGAGAAAAATGCTAAATTTGAAAAAAGAGGATGGATAAACACTTACAAAATCAAGTTGTTACTCAAGAATATCTACAGAAGGAAATTCTTACAATTCTTTTTGTTTACTGTAACTTTCCTAATTCCAGGGTTTTTCTTGTTAGGGTTTTTTGGAACTCCTGCTCATTCTTCTGTTAAAAATTAAATAAATAAAAAACATCCATTTTTTTTAATTCTTTCAACAACAAATAATGCGTCAGAATATAAATAGATTAAATATACTATCTAATAACAAAAAAGAGAAGTGAAATCCACACCCCCCCCCCCTTTTTTTCCATAGTTGATATTATTCTCTAAATCTCTACAAACCACACAGAAATGAGTCAATATCAAAAAACCAAAGTTCATGAAATTAAAGAGGGAGAATTTAAGGAAGCAAGTGAGGATGAAAATGAGGAGAAGGAGAAGGACGTTAAGAAAGATCCTTTACATAATACTAGTACAGATGAATCAGAACTAACTTCTGGATCAGATTTGGGGTTTGAATCATCAAAATTGAGAAGAGTTGAAGATCTTGATAGATGTAAATTTTGTTCAGGTTATCACGACATTGTCGAAGGTAGAAATGTTTGTAAAGAATGTTATTCTACCTTATCCAATATGAAAAGTATAATGAGTTACCCAAAGAGTGGTTCCAACATAAAATATCTATTGACTGAATTATTTTATTTATCAAAAGAAGATTTGAATCTAACCAGGGATGAAATAGTTAAAATAACACAGGAATCACTCTTTGAATCGTATTTGGATCCAAAATATAATGATGAGACTGATGATGATGATGATGATGATGATGATGATGATGATGATGAAAGTGAGGATGAGAAAGGAGAATCGTCAACTAGGTTAAAAATACAAATAATCAACTACGAAGATGATGAAATCGAAGAGGAGGAAAAAGAAGAATGTACTCACTCTAGTCAAACTCTATCCAAATTACATGTGTGTCATGCCCTAGTTTATTCTGATGTGAGAAATGTGATGTATGAAGTATTGAAAACAAACAAATACAGTACGAATGGTATTAAAAAGGAAGAAATGAAAAATTTTTTGATAGATACTTACGAAAGACTGTATGGAGTTGCAGATTTTGAGTTGAATATAAATGAAAGGCCCAAAAGTTCTCACGAGACACATCCGGAAAGCGGTCATAATAGGAATAAAGGTCTAGTTGAAGTGAAAATAAGAAAGAGTAAGAGTTGTACACAGTTTTGTACTATACTGTGAATTTAACTAACAATCAAATTAATTAATCAGGAAAAAAAAAAGAAATCGGATAAAGTTTAAAATAATTAAAGATTCTGATATAAATTTGTATATATCAATAAATATAATTTAGTTTACACACAATCTAAATTAAACAAGACAAAAAAAAAATGACAATTGTTTTGTTAATCTTGTTTATTGAAACCTTTTTGATAAGTCATTCTCAAACATCTTTACCATTCTCATGTTTCGAAATTGATAATAACAATGGCAGCGTATGCAGCAAGGGAGGATATTGTGTAAATGATGATGAATGTTATTGTTTGAACAATACACAAGGCAATAATTGTGAATTAGAACCAAATGGTGGGGGGCGGTGTCAATGTGATACAGATGACCCAATTATTTTCCAAAGGTGTTATTCGACTGTAGGACATGGATTCTGTGATTTACATGGTAGTGAAGATTGTGGAGATTGTGTTTGTTTTGATGGATCATGGGGAAGTAATTGTCAATTTTTCAATTGCTTCGGAATTCACCCAGATCATAGACTGGTTTGTTCAAATCACGGATCTTGCACCGAAAGGAATAATTGTCAATGTCAGGAAAATTATGCTGGAAATGAATGTGAATTATGGGATTGTTATGGATTGAATAATACCGATTCTGGTGTTTGCTCAGGACATGGAATTTGTATTGATATTGATTCCTGTGAATGTGAAGATTGTTATACTGAAAATGAATGTGAAATACCACCGTCACCGATTGACGGAAATGTAAAAGAAATACTCGAAATAAATAATCCAACTTGTTTTGGAGTTTCATGGAATCAAACTGGAGTTTGTAGTAGATTTGGGAAAATCTTTGGATTTTTCAGTTTCTCTCGTGGAATTTGTGTCACAGAAGATACTTGTCTTTGTTATTGTGGATTTTATGGTGAAAAATGTCAAAATGTAGATTTTGTAAAATGGATAACAAAATGTAGGTGAAAAATAAAATAAAAAAAAGAAAGAATTTTTTCCTTTCTTTTTTTTGGGTTTTTCAGATTCTCTCGTTTAATTTGTGTAACAGAAGATACTTGTCTTTGTTATTGTGGATTTTATGGTGAATAAAGACTGATCAAATAATTAAAAATTTTGATGTAATTATTAACACACATATTTTGATATGTAAAACGTTAGGAAGGATAAAAGATGATGAGAATAATAATTTATATTGTATTAGCAGTTTTTATTGATTGCCAAAATCCAACTTGCAACATTTCAAATGTCAGTTTTAGATGGATTGGAGGTACAGATATGTTGACAGGGACTAATGGAGTTTATGGAATACAAGGAGTTTTTAATCCTATAAATATTCCAGGTTCTAGGGTAGAAAGTATGGGTACCAAAATTGATAAAACTTTGTATGTATTTGGAGGTGCTGGTTTTCCAGAAACCGGTGTTGATGGTTTGTTAAATGATTTATGGGAACATTCTCTTACTATTCAACAATGGAGATATAATAGTGGTTCCAAATTGATTAATCAGAATAGTAATTATGGAACAAAGGGAGGATTTTCAATTTCTAATGTTCCAGGATCAAGAATTCCAGCTTCAATGTGGAGTAGTAATACAAATTTATATTTGTTCGGAGGTAATGGATTAATCGAAACTGGTGTCGATTTGAACTTTTTAAATGATTTGTGGGAATATTCTATTTTTAGACAACAATGGAGATGGTTAATTGGTTCCTCTTTACATAATCAACTTAATGTGGTTGGTACAAAAGGAAAGTTTGATCCAAATAATACACCAGCAGCTACATTCTCGAGTTTTAGTTGGACCAAGGATACCTCTTTATATTTGTTTATCGGATCTAGCATAGATGGAGAAAAAAATAACTTATGGGAATTTGATATAACAATTATGAATTGGAGATTATTGAATGGTACAGATGTTGCAAATAGTCCGGGTAGTTATGGAATTAAAGGAAAGTTTGATCCAAATAATACACCAGGATCAAGATCTTCACAAGGTATCCAGTCTAATTGGATTGTTGGTAACAATTTATACTTATTTGGAGGAAGTGGGAGAGATGAATCTGGTGCTAACGGTAGACTTAACGATTTATGGGAGTTTAATTTACTTATAAAAAACTGGAGATGGATAAGTGGAACAAAAACAAGAAATAGTATTGGTGTTTATGGAACACAAAATATTTTCGATTCAAATAACGTACCTGGAGGTCGTCTTTCATATTTTAATTGGATAAGAGGTAACTCCTTATTTGTTTATGGAGGTAATGGATTAAATGATATATTATCGATTGGTCAATTGTCTGATTTTTGGGAGTTTTCTTTAACTGAACAAAAGTGGAGATGGATAAGTGGTACAACATTATTCAATCAACCTATGGTTCGTGGAAACCTTAACGAATTCAATTCGAATAATACATTAGGGGTTAGAGGAACACCTGTTTTTTGGTCTGTCGATGATTCTTTTTATGTATTTTCTGGGTCATCAATAGAAGGAATGTATAGTGACCTTTGGGAAATTACTGTGTGTTCTACTTGTGATGATGAATTAGAAAGTTGCAACTCAAATTTGGGAATTAAAACTACCTGCTGTGATGAGAAGACTCAATGCTGTAATGAAAAAACTTTTCAATTGAATCTTTGCAATGGAAATTTGACTGTGTGTGAAGATGATTTGAATGTTTGTCAAAACCCAACTTGTGCTCAGACTTGTGCTAATGGTGGATCTTGCGTTGCAACGGATGTTTGTCAATGTGCTGTTGGTTGGGAAGGAAGTGATTGTACAACTGCTATTTGTGTTGTAGGATGTCAACATGGAACTTGTACGTCCCCAGCAAATTGTGACTGTAATACTGGTTGGTCTGGTGGATTATGTGATACACCTATTTGTTCTAGTGGATGTGTAAATGGAGTTTGTTCTGCTCCTGATACTTGCGTTTGTAACACTGGTTATGTTGGAACTGATTGTAGTGAATTTACTTGTAATGGAGTTCCTGATAGTAGTCCTTTTGTTTGTGGTGGTCATGGAGATTGTACTGGATTAGATACTTGTACATGTAATGCTGGATATGATTTACCTTACTGTCAAACCTTTGACTGTTTCGGATTGACTGACCCTGGTGGTGCTTGTAACGGAATTCATGGAATTTGCGTTGGACCTGATAACTGCGATTGTAATACTGGTTACAATGGACCTCAATGTACAAATCCTATTGCTGAGATTTTGAACAACTGCACTGGATTAGTTGCTCTTTTGGAACAAGAAATTTTCAATTTGGAACAACAAGTTACAAGTTTAATTTCTGATTTGAATGTCTGTAATATTGACAAAGCTGCTCTTCAAGCTCAAATTATTGTGTTGAACAATGCTATTATTAGCTTACAATCCCAATTGGATACCTGTAACTTAGAAAAAGATGGTTTGGGAACTCAAATTCTTTCTCTTCAGGCTCAAATCATAGCTCTTCAATCTCAAGTCACAACTCTTCAGAATGATTTAGATACTTGTAACAGTGATTTGACTCAATGTCAATCAGATTTTTCACTTTGTGGTACTGAGTTAGCAACAGCTCAGTTTGATCTTGCAGTTTGTGATGTCAATTTGGTAACTTGTAATACAAATTTGGGAACTCAGACTCAGTGTTGCAATGATCAAACTCAATGCTGTAATACTTTGACATTTCAATTGGCTCAGTGTAACAGTGATTTGGGAACTTGTCAGATAGATTTAAATGATTGTCAAAACCCAACTTGTTCACCAATTTGTGGATCTCATGGAACTTGCGTTGCTGAAAATACCTGCAAGTGTGCTGATGGTTGGTGGGGAGCTGTTTGTGATCAAGATTGTCCAGTAAGTGATAATTGTGAAATTTGTGTTACAACAACAATTCCCAATTGTAAATTACAAGGACTAGTATGTAAAGCTGAACAAGGATCTTGTACTGGAGGAACCACTAATTGTGAAACTGAATTTGAATCGTGTGTTGCTGGATGTGAGTCTTTCTTTACTTATAATCCTGTACAACCTCCTTTTTGTACATTTGATGGTATTACTATTCATGAATGTCCTACTCCTCCTGAAGTTAATTGTACTTTAACCTGTTTTGGAGTTGACTCGAAAGATCCTGCTGTGTGTTCTGGAAATGGTGTTTGCACTAATAATGATGTTTGTGCTTGTCAACCTGGTTATTATGGAACTCAATGTGAAAATTGGGATTGTTTTGAAACTGCTCACAACAATGCTGGAGTTTGCAATGGTCATGGTCAATGTGTGGTTCCAGATTTGTGTAAATGTAACGTTGGTTGGTCTACTGAACAATGTCAGACTCAAATGACTGGTGATATTGTAAGTTTATTCCAAACTCTCAACCCAACTTGCTTTGGGAGAAAGTGGGATGAATCTGGTGTTTGTGGAAAGAACTGGTTTCACAGCCCTGCCTCAGTTTCTAGAGGAATCTGTGTTGCTGATGATACCTGTTTATGTTTCTGTGGATATAATGGTGATAAATGCCAACACATAGATTGGCCTAAGATTCATTGGTGTAAAGAAAATGGGTATTACTAAATTTGGAAAGGAAAAAGTACACAAAAAAAAATAATAAACTTTAAATTAAAAATTTGTTTTTGAAAATTTGTCCTCCCCCCTCTTTCAAATAAAAAAAAACAATATGAGAGGAAAAAAACGAAGAAAGATTAAACCAATCAGAATAAAGATGGAAAAATTAGGGAGTTTTATTAATGAAAAATTCCTCACTACAAAACTTGGTCAAGATGTTTTACAATACCATATATTTACGTATATGAGTTTAGAAGACGTCCTAATTCTTCGCTTGGTTTCAAAACTTTTTCTTTTTATTTGTCAAAACACGATATTTCAAGATTGTTACGAGGAAACCCCAAAATTCTTACGCACAACTAAATTTAATACTATCCAAATTATTCATAACAGGTTCAACCTTTGTCAATTTTTGGATAATTTAAATTTCCAGGATGAAAAAGAGTTGGTACATATAGAAAGGTTTTTCCTATGTGATGTATTAGAATACCAACTTGATTATATTGCTTTGAGTTTATTGTCTCGACTTAATGGATTGAAAAAACTTTTTCTAGCCTTTGATTTTGAATGTGATAATTTTGAATGGTTAAATTTAATACTAAGGAAAATTCCTTCAATTTACAATTTGTCAATTGGATCGAGTAAAAAGTGTCCAATTAGTAATATTGAATTTTGTCATGTAAAAAGTTTGAGATTATATCAATGGGGAAGATCTGTTGATATTGATAATTGTATCGAGTTTTTCGATAACTTAAATTTGTTTTTCGATAACTTAAATGTACAAAAAGTTATATTGACTGAAATCCAAGATTATCACACAGATCTTAACTCAGATTATTTTTTACGGTTTTTTTATAGTGGATTAAAAAATAATACAAATGTGAAAATACTTTCTGTTAATTTTTTTGGAGTTGAGGTGAAAACTGAAAAGGTTATAGAAGAGTTTTTCCTCAACAATCAGACTTTAGAAAAATTAATAATTCATGATAGTCATACCAGATATCATATATTTGACGAGTCGATGAGAAAACTCGTCAAATGGATTTACAAAAATAAATCCATTGTTAAGTTTAAAATTAAAGAATTTTTTGGGAAACACAAACTTATGATTCAGTAATTGAATTTGTTAAACACAGGAAATCTCTTGTTGAGTTTAAATTTGTAAATCTAGGAATTTATAGTAAAACTCAAATTTTTTTTCTTACAATTGTTGAAAAAATGAAAGTTTTAAAGAGTTTACTTCGAAAGAAGAATTTAATTAGTTCATATAAAAAGTTATTTGATATGAAGTTATATAATTTATTTGCGAATGAAAAAGAAAATAATCAAACAAAAAATGCAAAAATAATCCTAACCAAAATGTTGGAGTAATAATAAATTAGATGTGTTTTTTGATCATTAATTATATTTGTGTAATGGTCTATGACTTCCCGGAAAACTGGAATTAAAAAATTAACTTTTTTCATCCGAATCTAAGACATTTTTTATTGTTAAAATAGGTTGGTGATAGTATGTTCATAATGGTTTATATTAAACCTTTCGATTGTAATTCTAAATTTAGATTTACATCCGACTACAAGACAACAGAATTCCACTTCCTCTTTTTATCATCCGAAGATAAGACAATTTAGTTTTATTTAATTTCAACTAACTAAATGTTAGAGCCTGCCATAACTTACAATTTAGGACTTCTTCACGGGGTGTCACCTTGCCCCCCCCCCCCAGTTTGAAAAAATTTCGAAACGCAGAAATGACCAATATAACGATATATCACGTTGCTAACCTCTTAATCGAAGAAGGATACCTGATTTCAATAGTTATGAACAAGTACAACGGAATGAAAATTAAGGCTACTCTTAACGGAGAACACGTTATGAACATCAAATTAGGTGATTGTGGAATTGACATGAAGGAAGGTGAACAAAACTGCCTTATTCAATTCGCTAAAGCTCCAAAGATGTTCTTGATCAAGTACAATCGAAAGTTTTATGATATTTATTTTTTGCTTGCTTATGTTGGTGTTCATTCGCTTAATTACATGAGAGAGATATTTAAAGATTTCAGGTTTTTCAAGGAAAATCCAGTTGGTCAAAGTGGAAAGTTCATTGGTGGAAGAGGTTTAAAAAACGGGAAATTCAAGTTGCTTATTCAGGATGGTTACAATAATACAGTCGAAATTGGTTCTTTTGGAGTGTCTAAAGATGAAAAAATAAGAGTTTGTCCAGTTATTTCTAAAAATGGAGTTGGAGCATTGAAATGTTTGTTTGGGGATTCAGAAGTCAAAGTTCAAAAATTTAACGTTGAAAATTATCCAAATTTGTTCATTACTCAAGAAGGTTTGTAAATAAATGGTTCTTTTTTTTTGTTCTCAAAGTTTTTCAAGTTTTTCAAGTTCTCCAGTTCTTTCTCCAGTCTCGTCACACTCTCCAGTGCTTCCCTCCCTCCCTCACTTCACGGGGTGACACCTTACACCCCGTTTTTCTTTAAAAATTTTTAGAGAAATGTCCTTTATCAACGTTTATACCAATCTCCTGTTAAGGTTCTTGCTAAATCCGACCAAACACACGAGTACTATGAAAGAGTTCGAGAGGAAATGTAAGGAAAACGGTGTATCAAAGCTCTTCTATCCGTTGGCATTCTATAGAAGGATTGCAGAATCAAGAGGAGTCGATCTGATTCAAGTGGAGAACAAGTTTATTCATCCTGATGTTCTTGCTGCTGCTCAATATGAAAAGGGATCAGTGTTTTTCCGAAGATTTATGTATCCAGAAGGATTGGGAGTTATTTGTACCGATATTGCATTTTGTAGTGATCCAAAGAACATTGTTGTTCGTTTTTATATCAAATGATTTTGTTGTTGTTTCTGATTGTTCTTATGTAAAATAAAGAAGTAGAAGAGAAGGGTTTTTATTTTTTTCCTAAAAAAACTTGATTTTTTCGATTTCACGAATAACCATACTGGAGCCTTGTTTAGACCTTTTCCTGATGTAATCCAGCACAGTTTTCACAACAACCATCATTTCCTGAATTTCCTTATCTTCAAATCCTTCGTAAAGTTCGTACCAATTCAACAACCTTGGTCTAAACAGAGCTAATCCGTATTCAGTTCCATTCGATAAAACCAACAGAAAAACCAGAAAATGCGGAGAAAGTAAATAAGTATCAGAAACAACTTTCGCTGCTTTAATTGACCCCCTTTCCACCTTCGCAAGTTCCTCCTTTGAAAATTCACCAATTTTGAATTTCGTTCCAAGTAATTCACTAGTTTTGACACAAATTTCAGTATACTGCTTCTTTTCACCCCAATTGAGAACACCATCACAGAAAAACTTCAAAGTGTTGATAGATCTTCTGAAATTCTGACCCTGACCCATTTTCTCAGGACGAGATTTGAGACAAAAATAGATCAAACTAATAACAGTTGCAATGAATCTGTCTGTACCCTGAATCCTCCATAGTGATCTAATTAATTGAATTGCAGCAGTTATATCTCGATCACCAACATAAACCTTTGTTTTCAGAAACCTTTCAACGAGTTGAGGCAAATTTGGTATTTTTCTCACAAAAAACTCCATTGGCTTGCTCAATGACCATCTCGTCAGGCTGTGAAACAAAGCATTGATGTAATCCAATTTCCTAGCGTACGATTTATCATAAACCGAAAATATTTTTATGAATTCCATTGGGGTCAGGTTTACGATATCGTAGATGGTGTTACTTGAGATTTTTGGCTCAACAACTGACAAACCTGGGAACATTATTCTTGGAATATCTATAGCAAACCCGTTCTTCTCTTTCAACCATCGTATTGGATTCGTCAAACTCTTGGTGAAAATCCACTTTCTTTTTCTGATTTCACGTACTAACAAGGAATCGATTCTATTGTTGCTAAAATAAACTTTGATGTAATCTCCAATCCTAGTTTCCCTTTTCATGAACAACTCTGGTTTCAAGAATTTTATTACTCTCTTTTGCCAATACAACGAATAGAGGAATTTGTAAGGAAACAAATGGACTGTGTGGAAAACAGACAATCCATCATATGATGGAATCCCAGACAAAGTAAACTGTTTTTCATCTATGATGAATACTTTCACTCCTCTTTTAGTCCCTTCAGTAATTTCAATGAAAAGTTTCCCATAGTTATCCTCTTCAATCAGAGTTGAAACAAAGATTTTGTCACTTTCAAACGATTTTCTCAGTTCCTTCATGGATTCAACCCGATGATATGGAACAACAATTAAACTAAGTTTTTTTGAATCCATTTCAGTCTCCAATAGCAAAGAATTAGCCAAATCAACAACATAAGAAGTTTTTGTCTTTTCCACTTTTTCCAAAGATTTTCTCATCTTAGGAATTCTCTCATTGTTCCTATCACTGAATTCATCTTCCATTTCTTCAATTGTTTCCACTATCAAATTAAATGTATCAAGAGGTTTTTCGTAGTACATCAACTCGAAGTATTTGAACAATCTCACCAACCAATTCATCATTTCAACGTATCCATTATCAATTTCAGTTTCAGTAATAAACTTTTTTTCCATAAGAGAATAATGTTTCATCAATTCTCCTACAATTACCCTATCTTTATTCACTTGAGTTTTAACAAGACTGTAAACGTAATTCATTAGTCCAGAAATAACAAGTTCTACTCTAGGATCAACACCTTCCTCTTCTTCGATTCTTATATTGGAAACTAACGGAAACCAAGATTTCTCAGGTGGTAAAAGAACTCTATTTCCAATAATTTCACTCATGATTTTCTTAGCAGGATAAGTTTTCAGAAAAGTTCTATCCATCAAATCTTCATATTCCAGAATTTCTCCAATTTTCACGAGATCCAGAATAACGTTACTCCTCAATAATGGTTTATCATTAGTAAACCAGACAATTGATAATGGAGTTTCGAGGCGTTTTATCAATTGATCGAATGAAATATCACAGAATATTCTATCTGATCTCATAAGAGAGTAATTAGCCCACAAAACAGTTTCCTCGTTTTTGAATAATTCCTCATTGACAACTAACGTTAACATTCTTTCCTTTTCTTTCTTTTTCTTCTCCTTCTCCTCCTTCTCGTATTCTCTAACAGATTCTACAGTCTCGAAATATTCAATATCGATGTTGTTAATTACAAAACCTGGTACTAGTCGCATAAATTGACCAAATTCTTCATTCTTGAGAACAACTGTGTTTGTTTGAGTAAAATTCTTCGGTAATAATACGAAAAACAGGAAGTTGACGATGTTTGAAATGTTGTCGAATCCTGCCATGATAAATTTCTTCTTTTTTTGGATCATTAACTCCATATCTCTCATTTTAAAGGCAGGCTCGATGACTTTTTTGTGTAACTTGGTTGAACTTGTAAAAAACTTGGTGATTTCAGTATCCTCATTTCCATCAACAATTGGAGGTTTTTTTTCCATTCTTGGTGGTGTACTTACTTTTCCCCCTTTTTTTTGATATTTCCGAAAGGATGGTTTGTATTTACTTATTTTGAACTAATTTTTACTTCAATTGAAAAACAAATCAAATTTATTCATACACACACACAAACATCAACAATTTCCTTCTTTCTCTCGCTGCACTTTCTTAATGAAGTTGAAAATCACCTTGACTTTCATTTGAACTATACTGAGGTGAACTTGGACTATATTGTGGCGAACTTGGACTATATTGTGGCGAACTTGGACTATACTGAGGTGAACTTGGACTATATTGAGGCGAACTTGGACTATATTGAGGCGAACTTGGTCTATACTGAGGTGAACTTGGACTATATTGAGGCGAACTTGGTCTATATTGAGGCGAACTTGGTCTACTTTCATAACGATACTCATCAATAACAATTAACTCAGGAGTTCTTGGTCTTTGTCCCAAATGAAAACATCTCTTGAGCAAATTGATATCATTACGACTCAAATCCATATTTAAAACAGCCCTAACATTATAACCAAGCGAATTTTGATGGTCTCTTGGATCAGCAATTGGTAAATATGGAGATTTTCTCACTTGGTTACGATGATTATCCTCATCGTCATCTTCAATCTCTATCGGATCAATCAATGGAATTTCAATCTGTAACTTGAACAACTCAAGCAAATCTTCACTGATTTTCCTTCTACAAATACAACATTTCTTTTTCTCAATGACAGCTTTTTTGAAACAATCGATACAAACAGAATAAGGATGATCTTGAGAGCAAATCTTGGAAAATGAATCCTCAGGTAAAATGTAATCAAGACAAATGTCACATTGAATAGCCTCCTTCTTAGATTTGATCTTCTTCTCTATAACAGAAACCAACTCATCACGTTCTTTCTTTTTGGCTTTAACTTTCTTCTCAATTCTAACATAATTTTTCTCTCTCTTTCTCAATTTCCTCTTCAGAACTCTCTCAACAGACTGTCTTGAAACATCAGACTTTTTTGCAACAACATCCAAGGTAAAGGTATTGTCAATACACTCTCTTTTAGACTCAATTTCAACTTTTTCAATAAACAGCTTCTCATTCAACATGTTCAATTCAGATGAAAGTTTCTTTTCCTGGGCTTGTTCTTTCAAAATCGAATTTTTCTTCCTTTTTTTGGTTGGTGGCTTGCCAATATCCTCAAATTCAGTTGCGTACAAATCTCTGATCAAATTGAAACATCCCAATTTTCCTGAAGCAACAACCTTTGGATCAAACTCAACCTCCCTCCTTCTTTTTCCAAGCATAACCTTCTTGCCTTCATAAAAATCATTCTTTTCTTGCAACAAGTCAAGCAGGATGCTATAAGCCATTGAAGTCCTTCCGTTTGTTCCTATATTCCTCTGAAACTGTCTAAAAAGCGATGATTTGACGCTAGTTTTGGTATTTTTCGAAATTTTCTCATCAGACATGAATTCAATAAGAGCTTGATCACGAAGTTTTGTTTTCTCAATTCCGCAAAAATGTCTTTGACCGCTGGACAATTTAGGTTTGGCCGATCGGGCGGTTTTGTCATTCTCTTCACTCTCATTCATTACAGTATCACCATCAAGTTCCATAACGATTTCCGGTTCCTCAATTTCCTGTTCTCGACTTCTCTTCCATACACCAAAGAAAAACACCTCTTCTTCTCGAAAATCGATCGGGAGTTTAGCATCTATTCTGTACTGCTTGACAAGTTCTTCTTCCGATACGTTTTCTGAACAACCAACACCAAGTAAGTATTCCCAGACACATTTCCGCTTTTGATGTTCACCCATAAACTTCCAAAGTTTTTTAGCATTTTCAGTATCAGTGATCACAGTAGATAACATTATTGAAACTTATTCTTCGTTTCTCCAATTTTTTTTGTAAAAACGGGGGGGGATAAGGAGCCACCCCGTGATTAGATTCAATTTTAAAAACCAAACACGAGGAGAATGAAGATTAAACTGAATAAACGTGGATATGTGCTTAGATGTAAGGTAAGAAACGATCTTTTCCTTTTTTCTAAAACTCGAAACAGCTGAGGAAGTTACCTCCATGGAGCTCTGGTATCTCTGAACTAGTTGAACATTACTTGGAACATTGTGAACAGGATATTCAAAAATCCGTTGCTATCTTCGATTTACCTCAAACCATTGAACGTAGTGTCATGCAAAAGTTGAAGTTGATTGTCGAAAAAGGAGGAATCAAACAAGCTATCGGTTATGGTGCTCAAATTGACAAGATCTTGGAGAAGAACAATGAATTGAAGGTTTTGCTCAATGGAATTATCCAACGTCATTCGAAGAAGTACATAAACAAACTCAGGAGTAAAGAACCAAACTATTCTGATGGAAGAACCGAAGATTTCAGATCTGCTTATTTTGGAAGTGATCTCCTTGTTAGTTCTCATGCTGCAAAGAATCCAAATTTGATTGATTTTGAACTTACAAAGTTGGTTTCGAAAGTTGAGGATGTTAAAAAAACTCACACTGCTCGATTGTTTATGAATAACCAAGTTAGAATTTTGAGATTGGGAACAACTGATAAAGCTATGTATGAAAGATGGTGGAGCTCTGTTATTAGACACTCATTTTCATGTTTTGGGAAAGAGAATTTTGTTAATTTGGGAATTGATACAAGTGTGAAATCGTATGGTCTGTACACCAAATATGCTGATGCAAAACCAAATGAAAGACTTTCTATTGTGATGACAAAGTTGCATAAAATTGGAAGAGACAAGGTGAAATTCATGGAAATTGTACTTCTTTGCAGTAACACCAAAATGAAGGACAAAATGGGACTCAAGTATCTTGGAACTACTCTTCTGGATAATGTTATCAAACTTAACACACCTGATTATCTTATTGCTTATTCTGATCCTTCTGCTGTTGGATTTTATGAAGATTATGGTTTTATGAATCACAGGTTTTTGTTTGGAGATCTTGAAAGATTAACGAAATGTGCAAAGCTTTTGTGTCAATCTTATTCTGTAACAGATTCAGGTGGAAATAGGAAAGAGTGTCCGTTTTACATCTATAAAACTCCATCCATGTAAGAAATAAAGATTTTCACTTTATATTTCATTACTTTTTCAACAAATAATCAAAGG
>Ga0114923_10000478_pt1 | contig 31675 bp, 30 predicted proteins | sample SumtaG_FD_89578 | JGI IMG/M metagenome (GOLD analysis project Ga0114923, IMG submission 89578) | Deep subsurface microbial communities from Indian Ocean to uncover new lineages of life (NeLLi) - Sumatra_00157 metaG | ecosystem: Environmental > Aquatic > Marine > Oceanic > Sediment | place: near... | reverse complement strand
TGCCTTGGTATTATACATGAACGAAATTGGATGTCTGGACGGAAAAACTATGGATCGTATGTTCTGTCTGGAGACCAATCACGCTTATAGCTTGTTAAATTTTAACTTGCCAGTGGAATGTGGGCTCACTGATATATGTTTACCATTATTCTAATGACACTTCAAAACTCATGCTTGGCATGAGTTTTGTTTTATACCATATACTTTAAACTTTTCATATTTAAGACCATGCGATACATAGTTCTTCCGTTGACCATCCTGACACCGTGTCGGATATTATGTCTAACATTTGAGCCGCTGGATCTGGATATTATATTTCGAGCTTCTAGACAAACACCCAATTCTTTAAGTTTTAGACTAGGTTTAGTTACCAAATCAGGCTCCCGACCATTCCAATTTCGATACAACGCGAACAACCATTTGACTAGATCGTCTTTGTCGGTTTGATATCTTCTAAGAATTTTCCAAGCTTCAGGTTGAAGTTTTAGCGGTACTGACATGAAAAATGCCGCATGTATATTTTTGAGACGGTGACTATAACTAGACAGATAATGAGATTTATTACCTAACGTTGTATCTACAACTGGCCAACCAATAATATGACCATACCGTTCGAGCTGATCTTTGATCTCATCCGAGTCAAATTCTCCCATAAACGGAAACTTTTGGATAAAATTCATAGCACTACTTTCATCACGGATTCCAAATTTTGCAGTATCTGCTAATTCAAAAAACCGACGATATATATTAACCGAATTATTGATCATTTCATTTCGCCAGTTATAAGAGACACTGTATACCTTAACTGCAGCTTCCCAAGCTCCATCTAAAGTTTTACGATATATAATTACGGACTCGCCAGGATACAATCTAATGTCGCCAGATTGTGAGATTTCATTACTCATTAGTAACCACTTCTTAACTTTACTCAAAAACGCTCTTGGATTTGTTAGATTTTTGACTTTCTCCGACATATACTCTAAAGTTTCATCGGAAATTGTCAATGATACCTTCTTATAAAACTGGTTAATCTCACCGGCAGTTAGATTTGACACAAACTCAATTACTTCATTACTAGGTTTACTATAACCCCAAGTTAAAAATAAATGAGCCTCTTCAATTGACATATCAGTCGGTGATATCAACTTTCCAGAATTTATATCAGTACTGGTATCAAGTACTACTGGTTCGGATAACGTAGTTTCCATACACTTGACACCTAGATATATAATAAATCCAGACGATTGCAGGTTAATTTTAGAGACATCTAACAAGTCATCATGTACGATCATAAATATATAACAGAACGGGGAACTAGGTTCGTCTTTTTCAAATAGAGTACTAGCGTCTGGGCCGCCTAAGCTCTTATACATATCAAGGAAACTGATCCGGCTACCAGGTATTTTCGAATTGTCGATATTCAACCTACGATGACTACTGTAGTACACAATGTTATTGTGTTTAAAAACTCTGATAATCACACCCGGAAATAATGGTCTGATCTTGATATTGTCCTTGTGAAAGAAAAAATTAACACCATAGCTGTCGGTTAATTTCAGATAACCGGTATCGTCTGGTATCCAAATTTCTTTGTCTAAGTTATTGATAGCCGTTGACGTATACTCGTATGATTGGCATACTATTTTTTGAGTATTTATGTCGATCACAATTCCTCTAATTTTACCATAAATATCCATATTAGCAGAATTAGTGTAGTTCACGATAGCTAAACCGGCTTCTGGGTCTGATAACGTAAGTTCCCATGACAGTGGGTCATCAGGTATTTCTAATATCTTAGCGACTATTGCTCTCACGTCCATATATAATTGATTTGATGTTTTCCGTATGTTTATTTTAAACTGGGTTTTAATTTATATAGATATGTCTTGGGTATCGATATACGTCAACGGTATACATAGAACTGCCATCCACTGTCAGGATAACAGCAATGGAATTAAGATAGTTGAAGATGTCAAATCGGCTGTGGCCACTAATGGTACTCATTACAGACAGGTATTTGTAAGATATAAAACAAGTACTGAATCGGTGGGATCTTTTTACCCGGATGCTTACAAACCGTCACTGTTTCGAAGGTCAAGAGAAATCTTGGCAGTTAATGTAATCACGGCTCGAAAATCAGATGCCAGACCCCAATAGATATATTCCCCAATTCTTAAATTGGGAAATTACATCTTTGAAAGTATTTTTATAAGAAATCAATACCTGTTTTTAAATGGAAACCGTCAGTAGCGGTACATTTTTACCGGTGCTAGTAGGTGTTAAAGATTTTAGTATATTTTCAGCAACCTACAGTAAGATCGGTAAGGTTGTACAAATTCAAATAAGAGCTAGTATTATAACCGATGATACCAAATTCCATTTTAAAATAAAAAATTCAAGTCTGCCAGTACCAATGGACACCGCAATTTCTGGGTTTATTACTGGTTCTGGTAATGACACTACTTTTTTTGGTGACACCTACAGTGGACACTTTCAGATAACTGGAACTTCTTGTACTTCTGGAGCAATTGATGCCAGTATATTTGGAATTTATTATTGTACCCTCGATTTACTTCGAGATGCATTCATGAATGCAATACCCGGTAACAAATTAGGGTATTCCGATATGCATATTAAGATTGTGGCTCGCAAAATTTCTGAGTATTTTAGAGCTAACATTAATGAACCGTTAGAACTTGATATATCTCAGCTAAAAATAGAGGACATTGTTGCTATTAATGATAAATTTGAGTCGCTACATTTTATGGTAGAGATAACTGATAGCACATTAACGGTTACACCCCCATAAATATATGCGTCCTTAAACCCATATATTTACAGATAAATGGATAAACTGGTAGCGTTGGAAAATGTTAAACGTAATCCTAGTAACAAGTACACCGTACTTGTATATTTTTTGACTAAATCTGAGGTCATCGATGAGACTGACGTATATGGCGGTATTATTGTTATGGGTGCATATCCAAATAAAGCTTCAGCGACCGAAGCTTGCCAAAAGATTATAGACGACACCGGACATCGACAAGTCATGATTATCAAAACTTGTCAATGGCATTTCCTGAAACCAGAATCGTATCGAGATTCTACGGTAGTGCCAGCGTTAAGAGATAGAATGTTTAAGGATGAAGCTATTACCGCGGCCGGACTCGATCTTAAAACTGCAAAGTCGGTTACAGATGTTGACACTCGAAACGCACTACATGAACAATATATAAATATGCAAAACCCAGATCATATTGATAACTATCACTATCGGGTGAACCATCTAAAGCACCTGCAATCACAAATTGATGATTTGTCTGCAAAAGCAAGTACACTTAAAATTGAAATAGCCGAGCAATTAGAAAAACACCCCGAGTTTAACTCAGATTGAGAGTTCTAAACCCCATGCTATAGCATGGGGTTTACACCGTACGGTTTACACCACTATAATCGGATCATCAGCGGTGTACGTCTTAATGTCAATCTCTTCACCGAGTTTGTTTTGAGTTACGATTATACTACATACACCAAGATCATTAGCCGTGAAATTATAGCTAGCACCTCGAATATTCGTGATATCTATCCGTTGATCGTCTGATTGCAGGGCATACACTTTCCGACCTCTCGGTGATTTGTTTTTCTTTGGTACAATCGATGCATATTGGCAACCCGAATAGCTATACCTAATTAATAGATACTTACCCTTATCTTCGACGTTGTCATTATCAAGTACACCTATATGATTCATAATAAATTTAACCCCAAATTTAGTCAATTTGGGTTTGATATAACTGTCAAAGCTAAAAAACGCAATACCTAACAATAGCACCAAAATTCCCGAGCATACCACACCGTAGGCTAGTACCGAAAACAACATTTGTAAATAGTCTTGAAATGTCAAGACTAATTTCATTTTTAGACAATAATTTGTCGAAACATTTGTTTGCATGGCAAGAAGAACCAATTGTTAATAGGCGTATATCGATGATGTTTGCTATGAAAAGCTTCTGATGACAACGTTCCCTGATTGATCTCATGCAATTCCCAATCGGGTGCAGCGATCAGCACATGTTCTGGATGTGACAACCAGAACAAATGTCTCATTATTGCTTCTGAATTTCGGTACCGACCCAAACGATCATCCATATTTTTGTTTTTGAGGCCGGCAAAGGCACATTCAAATGTACAATACGCTCCTTCCATATGAATAACGTTCTCGTCAGTGACTCTATTTTTGAAGTAAGACACCGGTATCCCTACCGGATTAGTTTTAATTTCTTCGCGGCACCATTTACAACGTTGGCCAGGAATCATACAAAGAGCATGTTCGCTCTCACCCTTTTCCAAACATTCTTGTTTCTTAGATTCATATTGATCACAATTAGTAGTATACACGACTACAGTTGCGCCTTCTTCCTTATACGTAAAACTTGGGGAATCTCCATTTTTACCTCGAGCTACTGGTTTCACATACGACCGTTTAAGTGTAACTACGTCAGATTTATCGAGCGAATCACTAGCAAATTCTCCCGACAGATATTCTTTTAGAAGTTGTGACCAGTCAACCCCTCTCAAATATAGTACTGAACTCATTATAACTTCACAATTGACTTTCAATGTTTGATTGCGTTTAACCAAAACATTGAAAGTCAATTGTGAAGTTATAATATATGGATTGGTTACACGCAAAGGAAAATGGGTATCTCATGATGATCATGGGCAATATGTTCTCCGGTAAAACTACAGCTTTACGTTCTACTCTTGGAAAATTTTTACCGTTAGATCTGAAGGTTTGTTATGTAAATTCAGATCGAGATCGTAGGAAATGTAAGGGTGGTAACGATAAATTCACGACACATAATTCTTTGAATTTGAGTTCGGATAGTTTGGTTGAAATTAAAGTCAAAAAGTTATCAGATCTTAACCATCGATTAACGGAGTTTGATGTCATTGGGATCGATGAAACACACTTCTTTGGCGACGAACTAGTACCAACAGTATTGTCATGGGTACGAGAGCATCGCAAGTGTGTAATCATGTCAGTATTAGCTGGAACCTTTGATAGGAAACCATTTACTAATCGACCGCTAGACTTATTCTCAGAAGCTGATCATAGAATGGTAGTAGACGATGCGTTCTGTTCGGTTTGTTGGCAAGATGATAAAAAAGTAGTTCGAGCGCCATTTACGGCTCGAATAAGCGAGTCTTCAGCCGAATTAGAAGCTGGAGGTAGAGCTTCATATATACCGGTATGCCGCAAACATCACAATTGTTTGCATTTTAAAATTTTAGAATGACGTTTAAAATGGCAGCTCGCGACCAACGAATTGCATATATAGTGATTGATATAGTACTGGCGGTGGCTGTAATTATTGCAGTTGCATTTTTGCTATATTATCGAAACGATCTGAAAGAATGTGAGGAAAATGAATCGTTATTCTGTCCACAGTTTACATGCCCGTATACTGTGATTAACCCAAAATCAATGAACCCGGTATTGACACCCGCCGTCAGAAGTGGTCCTGGTCGAAAAGTATCAACACTTCCGTTTATAAATACGTAACTACTTTACCGATGATTAATCATCGGTAAATTGTTGAATACAAAAATATGAGCTTGTACTTGTTTTTAATTGGAATTATTCTATTAATAGCTCTAGTGATTATTGTAACGTATGCGGTATACTATCAGCGGTATTCTTTCGATTGTTATCATCAACCCAGTCCACAATGTTTCTTAGACTGGCAATGTGGACGTGATGATTGTACACCCGAGGATATCATGGCGGGAAAAGATTGTGCCAAGTTTAGAATGTGTACTATGGAAGAATTTATGAAAGAAACTTGTCCGTTTCCGGCGCAAGTTGTTCGGTTTGCAGCCGATCAGACTGGTAAATGTTTAAGTCCGGATGATAAAGTTATTGGGCCGGGTGGCAGAAATGTTTGTAAAACGTCATGGGGATTTTTGGGTACACCCATCAATACCGCATTACCGGTGATTCCGTAAATACCGAATCACCGCAAGTGAAACCTCAACAAAATTGTTGAGGTTTTTTTAAAACAGATTAAATGGATCGTATTACGAAACAAGAAATCGAAAATCTACCTAAAGACCAGTTACTTGATGTCGCTACAAATTTAGGAATTGAGGTTAACCTTATAATCTGGGAATCTCTAATGACCGCTGGATTTTACGAAGGAAATCCAAACCCTGAAATCCCGATTGAGTACAAATATCAATTTGAAAAGATTAAAAATATGCGTAGAGATACGGCACAGTTTTTAGATTTTTTTCAACTTTGGCCCAAAATTCGCCAGATTGTTATTGATAAGTTACCAGCAGAAACTCCACCGGTAACACTTGTAATACCTACAGAACCAACCGTTCCGAAGAAATCAGCTTATAGCTGGCTCGAAGATTTATCTGGATGGGAAAAGAGAAGAGAGATGTCCGGGGTGAGCGGAGATATTGTAGCACTACTCAATATATTATCGGGTAATATACCTATTACAATGGGTAATATTGAAAATTTGCTTGTGACCTACGACTATGATCGCATTCTTAAAATTTGCAGAGTAATAAATATGTTAAAACATAGTGAATATTATAGTAAACTAATTCCGGAGATAACCCTCGGCAAACTAGAACAGATATACTCAATATTATGTACTAGCGAAGATTTCTGGAAGCTTAAATACGAATATGATTTCGGTGTAATTGAAAAACCGGAAGATATAAGTTGGAGAACCCAGTATACACTTACATCAATCTTACGAAGCGAGGACTACGCCGAAGGTAAATGGTGGGAAATATCTAAGCGCAAAGATTTAAGTATCGGAGTGCTAGAGGCTACGATGAACGATCCTCGATTTAAATGGAATTGGTTTTATTTGCTTCGCAGATCGAATTTGCGAGCGTCTGAAGTGGCTTACTTTTGGTTCACCCATAACCCAGAGAAGGTAAAGAATTATGAACAGCCTCCGTGGTTTGATATGCCCATTGGTGGCGTGACTGGTAATCCAGATAAACCTGGCAGTCCGGGGTACGGCTATGCCTGGTGGGCTAAAAATAGACCTAAAACCAGTAAACTCCAAGAGTTGGTAAACGTACGAAGAATTAGTACCCTTAGAACTACCAGAAATCGTCCAGTATACACTCCGGCCGAGCTCAAAGAAATTTTGAAAGAATTAGGTCTCAGTACTAAGGGTAATAAAAAGGTATTGGTACAACGATTGGTTGATGAAATACAAAAAGATCCAGTGCTGGATGGAGATATGAGATATCGGAAGATTTATGATCATTTGTACTATGAAGGAGCCGGTATTTCAAAATATACTGACGACCGTTATATTCCGGGTGGATAATCGGTTAACATTAACTTTCCTCAGGCTAGCCTGAGGAAATTATATACAATTAGATCAATTCGTCAGGCATCGGTTGACATACCACTGAGCCTTTAGTACGATCCCAGACCGCCATCTGACCTTCTGGACACGGTTCTCCTCTAACGCAACCTAAAGGTGTAGTTCTAGGTACAAACTTGTTGGGATCAGCTGGCAGGAATGCTAACGTACCTCGAAGACAACCATTAGGCCACAATCTGCGTTCTTGCAACCATTGTAATGGAGCTCCGCAAAATTCGACTGAAGGGTCGGATATCTGGAACGGTGGGTCTATATCTGTATTTCCGGCTAAATTTGTATAGTTAGTAGCTTGATTAAAACTAATACGTTGAGTATCAATTGGCTGAAAAGCGTTACCGTCATCACTCCGGAAAGTCCCTACAATAAAATTAGGACACTGAGTCCGAGTTAAACATCGACATTTAACTCCCATTTCACATGTACCGTCCAAACTAGTACTACCGTCAGATTGTACCGCAAATCTGGTTACTAAATTATCACAACTATTGGGAGAATTACACACTTCTAATGCTGGATCATATATGATACGCTCGCCTGATTTGGGACACTTTTTGACACCATTGAAGATATTGGTGGCACATTTACTAGCAGCACAATACACTGGGCCCCTATCTGGTGGTTGGTTCCTGAAAGCATTTACCAAAAATAACGAAAATATCACCAATATAGTTAATGTAATAATTGCAAGAATCCATTCTGGTGATTCAAATGCCATTATAAAATATGGATGACATTCGCACTTTTTGGTAATTTAACAATTACCAAATTTGTTTTAATCAGTGTGAGTTTCTCGAAGCATCGATTTGGCATGAACTAATAATGCTGATATCCTACGATCTAATGGTGGTACCAACGATCGACATTTTGAGGTTCGAATTGAAACTAACAGTTCAGACAGTAACCTTACTATATCCTTAGAACCGTACTCGTTAATAACATCTTGAACGTTCCACAGAATATATGTTAGCGCAAAATCAGGTCGCCAGGTTTTAACCTCGATAAATACTCGACACCGGTTTAAAACTTCCGCGGTAAATGGTTCCATGGTGATATCATGGGATACTACATCTGCAAATACCCCGAACGATCCATATAGACGTAATATCTCTTGGGCTTTCGAAATTAGGAGTTTAGCTTGAACGGCTGGATGAAACGTTGCCATCGTTTCTTCATCAAAACATAGGGTAGTTTTGATAGGAAAATCTCCAGATTGCCACTCGCTAAATTCGTATATAATCTCTAATAATTTAATGATATCATCACTAGTATCGTGTACTACCTTGTACAGATTATATATGGTATAATGACGGTTGGCCCGGGGGCCAATATCATATAACGGCCCTTCACCATTGGCTATGCAATCTTTTGGGAGTGCAGTTTTAAACTTTGGTGGCCGTAACCTAATGATCAGTGAACAAATTTGAATTTGTTCCAACGTAAATGGTTCCATATTTTCAAAATATGGATAATAATGACTGTAATCAATTTCAACGTCAACGAACCATAAACGTTGAGGTTTATTTATAATAGATAATAAATGAGTACTGTGGTTTATCCATCGGCGTATCCAACGGTATACGCCGATCCTGGTTATGGTAATGTCTCTGCTATTGTATTATTATTGTCGATCGTAATTATTGCGGTCGTTATCATATTCTTCGTGTTCATGACTAATAGTGATAACCGGGAAACTCCAAATGTCAACACGATGCCGATACCGCCAGAGCCGGAGTTAGATTCATTACTTGGGGCTTCTGAAACTGGTGATCAAGATAACCCAGATTTTGATGGAATTGCAATTACTAACTCTGTAGCGTGTACTAGTCAATTGTCAGAATGGGTATTTAGTACGGCTAATGGTAATCGATGTGAGTGTTTACAACCATTCTTTGGACCTAGTTGTACTCGAGAATTATATAATGATAACTATTTTGGAGTAGGAGCGACTACTATCGATAATTTAGATTTTGAGACATTAATGACAATACAAGCTGATCGGTTAAGCTTTCCGTACATTGATTTCAGTCAAGCTGTGAGCTCTGAAGTTATCTGTACACAACAATGTGATATTCGTGAAGATTGTATTGGTGTATATTGGCCTACTGAAGATTCTTCCAAATTATTAGAAAAACGAACCTGTACTCTGCTTGAAAATGTCGTAAATTTGCGACCTACTGGTAATATTGTTTATAATAACAATTTTGATAACAACCTATTCTTAAAACCAGGTCAACGATTGAGGGTTCAGAATCGGGTATTTGCATATATTGGAGCTTTACCGCTCAGGTACTATCTGCGTGACGTATTTACAAATGATGACGGAGCCGATCAGATGATTGCGATGTACGAACGTACCCAGTATAATTTTAGCTTTAAACCTCAACTGGTAATCAATGATACTGGCTGTAGCAATACCTCAGGTTGTGAGTTCGGAGAAGCCTGGTTTGGGGTGTTCAGTCAAACCGCATTACCGATAACCGACAATGCTAGTATGCGTCAAATTATACTCAATGGTACCACTGAGACGTATGTAGTGGTAGCCCCAGGTGATACTACAATCGATCTACCCGATAGTTGGACGGTAGCTACTGGTATCTTTGGCGCTTTCTTACCAATACCACCAGCGTCTTGAGACTCTAACAGTGAACAACCAACTGTAAAGTTGGTTTTGTCCGATACGGTTTGGCTTATAGTTTCACATGATAACTAAAATCGACGACGGCGTCCTATAAAGCACAATGAGAATGCAACTCCCGGTATTATCAGAACGGTGTTAGGCGTTCTAAATATTAATGACATGACGATGCCAGTCAAACCACCGGATACAGCCCCCGCACTTATACCGATGGTCGTTGATAGCAATTTGTCTTCAGTTTGATCATAACCCAGCGTGTAACCAATTTTATAACCTTTGTATGCCATGATATTGCCCATAATTATTGTTACAAATCGGTGTGGTTGTTCTCTAATATATTTGCCAGCCATAATTTGTTACCGTCGTATAAATTTATCCAAAACCGACCCCGGGGTCGGTTTTTTAATGAGGGTACCAGAACTCCAGCAAACGCGAGTTTTCGTGTTCGTGTAGATACCGGAAAAACTTGAGCCATCGATCTCGATTCAATCTCACATAGGTGTCCAAATAAGCATGGGCCACTTGCACCAGACGGTCGGACGAGAACTCAACTCCAGAAGTTTTGCCGAGAATTTGACTGACGTCAAATTCGGTACCCGGTAAAATGAGCAGCAAATAGTTGGTACGTTCATCGGCCAACAATCCACAAATCTCTTCTTGACTGTCTTGGAACTTGTTCCGCCAAAGTCGAGGGTTACCAACAGGTGGTCGAAAGTCGTCGCCTTTCAGCACCGGAAAATGGGTCTCCAGAAGCTGAAACGTAGCATCGGTAGTTCGGTATTGACCTGCAAACTTTCTGGCTATATCGCTATGATTTGGCAACCACAAAGAATCGCGAATGTCCCGAATCGCCATCCGGGCGAAGTTCGTGAGTTCGGCTTCAGTTCGGTAGCTGACAATGCCACCATCCTGATCCATGATGAAATAGCATCTGCTGGCAGACTCTAGTGTCTGCAAAACTTGTTTTGGTGAAAAGTGGTGTCCAGATTTGAACAGGTCACCAACGGTGTTGTAAGTGGAATCGATATGGGGCATCGTTTAGATTTTTAGAACCGCACCTTCCAAAGATCAATTGTCGATACCAAACTTGCCGAAGATCTATTAGCAGTTCAGTTCTAGTAAGTTTCAGCGCATTCGCCGCGCCAAAACTTAAACATCATCCATATCACCACTAGGGTAGCCACAAGTGTAGCTGCCCAAATTATATCAAATCGATATGGTACTTCAATTCGTCGATCCATAATTACTGACCTTTGTTGAGCGTAATCTACCAATGCAATCACAAACAATAGAATCGTCAGCCCCAGTACAAAATATACGACATCTCGAAGTTTTGGATATCTGAATATGTTTAGTGCCACAAACCAAAAAATACTAGCATTACGAATCTGTGATAGAAAGGTACTCTCTAATTGATTAAGATTAATATCATCCTCAATATCACTCATTTATTTTACCAGTATAATTGGTTAGCAGAATTTAGATAATAGTTCATCGGTTAGATGTTCAAAGAATTCTTGGAGTTCGATATCCGGTAGTATCTCCCGAGACTCGTTGACATTTAAGATAACACTACCGACACCATTAAGAATACTGTCAATCATGATATCGTTATGAGCATCACCATATACAATTTTAGCGTTAGTATCGCCTACAGACTCAGTTACAGCTAACCACGCCCATGCCCTGTCGGCGTCTGACCAACTTCGGTATTCTTTAGGTCCCAGTTTGGATTTTACATAGGTCTCCATAAAATAAAGTTTGAGGTAACCCATAGCTGGTGTATCCGGTGAAAATGAGTGCATGTCGATTACAAATACATCTTTAGCACCAACTTCTCTTTTGCTACGGGTGATAGTGTCTCTGATCTTAACTCGCCACGGGTTATCTCTAGCATCTCTCACATTTACATCTAGATCTGATCGATGATAACTGGAGATGTGCAATATAGCTTCGCAATTACGGGCTTTTAATACCTGATACAGCATTCTAGCTGCTGCGATAGCTCGTCGATCACAGTCTCGATTGCTATAACTGCGACAAATACCATGCGATACTGTGATAATGATCGTCATCTCTCAAACTTTTAAGCTCTACAGATAAATCAAACTCAAGTTTAAACTTGAGTTTCGGTTAAATTAAACAATAACCTTAGGATCGATCACTAGTCCCCATTCAGGGTCTCTTGGTTTATAACCAGCTGCTTGCAACTTACGGATCGCCATTCTGATCTTAGCCTCTGACATCTTAGGAGTTCGTCCTAAGATCCACATAAATTTCTTTCCAGGACTACCAACAATAGCGTAGCTATTGTAATCAGTATCTACCACAAAGTACCAACCATGTCCAGGTTTGGCATCTGAATCTTTAAAAACTAGATGTAAAGCGCCTGGATATTCTGGGTATACCACCTTACCAGTAGCTTCACTGGCTCTCAGCAGACGTCCATTATTATAACAGGAATTGACAACATCTAGGCCATTACACCGGTTAACCGTATAATCAGCGGTAACATCACCACATTCTGATTCCCAGGCTATCCATGCTAGCTTCGATTTTGCTATCTCATACCACCGTCCGGCGTATCTGCCTAAATCAAGCTCTGAAACTAATTTTTCTCGACACAGAACTGCGGGGTTAACTTCAAATTCCTGTCGCTGCATCATATTTTACAACTCTCAAAAATTAAACAATGCGAATCAATTTAATGATCATAACTTGTATCTGTATTTTAGTATACACTCGAGAGTTCCAAGACCCTCCAGTGAACATCAATTTTAGCTTTCCGCGGCCTGATGTTCCACCCGTCAATACTTTTTTCGAATATATTACCCGAATTCAAGACGTAGCTTGGCAGTCGGTTAATGATAAGGTTTTGAGGGAATACCAACTACAGTTCACGTATATTAACGACGGTAACGACGAAAACACTACTCGGAGTATACTCACAGACATCCTGTACAACGAAAGTATGTATTTCCTACCATGTTGTTTAGGTTACGGAAGTACAATGCTAGACCTAATGGCTGAACAAGGAATCACGAAACCATTACTAGCTCCATTGGACATTACGGACGATTTACGGGATGTCGCTAATAATCCAAATGTAGTTAACTTATTAGCTTCAGAAACTGAAGAGATAGCTACGATTATCAGTTATCTGACTGTTAATCTACAATTTTCACGGATTGGTTATTACGGTGTATCTGGAAATATTCCAGATATTGTTAACCAAACATTGGAAGCGTTAGGACGAAGACTTGTAGTGTACCGTGAGTACACTGTAGGAGTAGCTCAAAACGATTTACTGGCGATTGTATCGGCAGTTCCAGATGCTATTATCCTGACAACTGACATTGCAGGCACTATTAGTTTTATTCCACAGTTGCGTAGTTTTGAGGCTACCAACGGTACAATTTTGATTGTACCAAGCGCTCAAAGTACCACTGGCGCCTTGAATTTTATACTGTCAACTGAAGAAAACACTCGTGGGGTGTTAGCTGTAAGTAGTACTCCTACTTGGACTGAGGAACTTCAACCTGAGAACACTATTATCGGTATGCTCCAACAGGATTTGCAGGAATACGATCCAACACTCATATCAGAGGCAGCTCCATTTGGATTTGTACCTGGTACCTCCGAGATTCATGCATATTTAGCTATCCAATGGCTAGCCAGAGTCATAGATACTATCCCTGCTTCTAATTTTAACAGTAGTAGTATTCAAGCGGCTGTATATCAGAACTCGTTGTCAATAATTGGCGATCAAATTGTAGGTCCGTTTATTCAAGATTGCGACTCGGTAATTCCCTGTTGTAACCAAGGTGCTCATGCTATTTACATAAATACATTGCAACCGGTGGTAGGTGGACCTTCATTGTATGTTCAACAGGACTCCGTAACATGGTCTGGTTGTACGGCGTCACCCGAGAACCAACCGTTACCGCTAGTTATTGGTAATGTTGGTCCGAATACTGATGAAAATATAGCTATTAATTCTGGAATTCGACAAGCTTTAGATTACGAACAACAGATCTTGACATTCAACGGTCGAGGTGCTCTGTTATTACAATACAATACTGTTAATGCCAACCTGGAATCACTGGTCACGGAACTAACGGAAGTAGACCGAGCGTTGGGATTAATTGGTCAAACTAACGACTTATCAACTGTTGATACTGGTAACACCTCGGTGTGGTCATTACAACCAAACGACACTGATAACTCCGATTCGGTAATTCGACTACTTCCAACAGTTTACGATCAATTATTTGGTGCAATGACTGACATTCAGGGTGAATTTGAATTAGTAACCGACGATCAATTACTAATTGAGCTAGCCGAAACGTGGAGTTCAGACTTAAACTGCAAGCTTGTACAAACTTCAAATGTTGTTATAATTTACAACCCTCAGTATATACAAATTATCGCTAATCGAATCGGCGATAATTTGTATGTATTAGGGTTAGTAGAACCTACACCTCAAATTGGAGTTAAATATGTATTATCAGCGCCGCCAGTCAACTCTAATCTTCAAATTGCTCAAGATTTTTCAGACGATGGTGGTAGTTCGTACTTACAATTTGTTGGGTACATTAATGGTAGATTTTTCTCGAGAGTTCTTGAATCAATTACCGGACAATTGACACCCACAAGAGTGGCAGACAGTATTTACGAATTAGGTGTGATATCTGAAGGTGGTATTGCTACCGGTAAAATTTCAAGAGACAACTGTAACAAAGGGCTTCGAAATGTGTACATTGTAGGAGCGGGTATCGATACGATAACCGTAAACTGGACCGGTTGTGATGCTAGTCCGGATACTACCGAAGATTTTAGTAATAAAGATGACGATGCTATAGCTATTGGTACTAGCGTTGGTCTAGCGGCAGTATTTACGATTTGTTGTTTTTGTTTGATACTACTGACTGTAATTTGTACGACAATAACAATTGTCAGTATAGCAACAATAAGTATTGTTGCTAGGAATAACAATAGCATCATTAAATTAACACCACCTGATTACTATAAAATTGCATTTGGGGCTGACTATTTGTTAAACGGTGAGACTGAAGCTGATTCTCTTCTAAAATACGATCACGGGGTCGAAAAATCGGATATCACCGGGTATCTAGGATTATTTGGACAATTATTGCTAAACCAACCGTACAACAGATTGCTTATCTCGGCCTTAAGTCAAAAATATACTCAAGGTAAAAGATTAGCAGCTTGGTTAACCTACTTTTATCGACATGAGGGTCATGAAGCTGATCTCATACAGCTATTAGCCGTAAATGAGGTAAATAAAATAACTGACACCGATACCATGTTCCGGCAGGATTCACTGCTAGCTCGAGTATTTAAAGTGTATTGTCAAATGGAAGGCTTACAATTCTTGTGGCAACGGCTGGCTAGAATAGTTAATGAAATTCAATTAGCCAGTATCGGTAAGCGTAAATTAAACATTAAGATGACGGATACCGTAACTGAGGAAGCTTTTGATATGGAGATGGAAGTTGACCCAGGTAAAGCTACTGATAGAACTGAAGCCGATCTCGCAGTTGATAGCTATCAATTGCGAGCTTTAGCTCAAAAGATCTTTAATGCTGTTACTACAGAATTTCCGAATACCATCTCTAAATTTGCGCAAACTATTATAGATGCCGTGACTGATAGATTTGAAGATATTGAACCTCAAAAATTACAGGTGATAGCTGGTTCTTTTATATTTTTGAGGTACATTGGTCCGGCAATTGCTGCACCTCACCAATGGGGATTGCTGGAAGAAGCACCTTCCAGAAGTGCTCAGCGAACGTTGATTTTACTAAGTAAGATCATTCAAAACTTGTCAAACGGTAGAACATTCGAGAAAGAACGTTATATGACTAGTATTAATGAATTTATTACTGGAAATATCGACAACATGCAAGATTTCCTACACGCCATTATTACTGGACGAATTGGAAGTACTAATTCAAGTGGACTCACGGTTCCAATATCTATATACAATCAATCCATAAAATGTCTATTGTTAGCCTCGCTTGAACATAAAGAACACATACACATTATGTTTTCGAGGTCACTAACCTACCCTGATATGATTGATCTTGAAGATAGCTATCTACGACCTTTAGGTCTAATCCGGGAATGATTATACACAAACCCATGAAACATTCATGGGTTTACTCCTCATAGTATATCAAGCTACTGATAGATAATGGTGCCAATGTAAAAGCAATTGACTATGGTGGGAATACAGCTTTGAGATACGACGTAGGTAATTCAAAACTTCAAGAACTATTGAGTTTCGCAAACTATCACTGGTGATGGTAAAAACCGACCCTGAGGTCGGTTTTTTAAATATACTCAGATAGCCCCGTACTCTTTCAGCAAATCTTCTATCTCTTTCTTGTTCGAATATCTACCGCTGTACAATAATTGTAAAGCAGTTTCACTGTCCTCAGTGGCTGCGTTCACATCAGCATCATTGTCAAGTAGAATCTTTAGTAACTTCAAGTTCCCTGTTTCAACTGCAAACATTAGAGGAGTCTTACCGTCCTCAGTGGTTGCGTTCACATCAGCGCCCATTTCAAGTAGAAATTCTACTAACCACAACCTTTCTTTTTCAACCGCAAACATTAGAGCAGTTTGACCGTCCTCAGTGGTTGCGTTCACATCAGCACCTTTATCAAGTAAAAGTTTTACTAATGAATAACCTCCTTTGTATTGAATTGCAACCATTAAAGCGGTTTTACCGTCCTCAGTGGCTGCGTTGACGTCAGCGTCTCTTTCAAGTAAAAGAGCTACTATTTCCTCAACTTTGTATAAAACTGCATACCATAGAGGGGTTCTACCGTCATTAGCAGCTATGTTCACATCAGCACCTTTGTTCAGTAAAAGTCTTATGATTCGCGGTCGAACTTTGTAGCGATCAAAAGCAGACGCTATAAGCAAAGCAGTTTGACCCCTCGTATTGGTTGCATTCACATCAGCACCGTTATCAAGTAAAAGTTTTACTAACGAAAAAGATCCGTTTCTAACTGCAGCCATTAAAGGGGTTTCACCGTACTTATCAGCTGCATTCACATCAGCACCCTTTCCAATCAAAAACACAGCCACTGATGAATTCTCGATAATCGCAATCATTAGAGCGGTACGACCCATGTAATTGATTGCCTCGATGTCAGCACCGTTAGTTACCAGTAATTTTGCAAATTTTGGTCGTCTTGTTTTGGCGGCAATCATCAAAGGAGTATTATCAAAGTAATCTGGGTGGTTCACACCGTATTGAGTCAACACCCGCGCAACTTCGTAGTGTCGCTTTTTGATAGCTTCAATCAACGCGGTGCCATCGGAGTAAACGCTATCTTTTGGCAACACTTTGGTATCAGCCCCTTTATCAAGTAATAACTTCACTGTAGCGGTGTGCCCATTTTTGGAAGCCACGATTAATGCGCTGCCTTCGTAATTACTAAAATTTACATCAACACCTCGTTCTAATAACTCTTCAACTTGCTTTGGCAGGCCTTGTTCTGCCGCAACGAGTAACAGTTCATTATCAGTTTGTCTTCTCAAGTAAGACTTGTAGGCTTCATCATCGGTTGTATAGTTTGAGGTTCGACTTCCCAAAAAGGGCTCCAAGTCGTCCTCGGAGGTTGTATCGTTCATCGGATTTGAGCTTGACATCTTAATATCGGTGTTTGATAAACGAATAACAAGCCAAAAAAAATCAATTTTTGACAATAATTTGGTAAAATCGTGATGTTGCCAAAAAGCAGCGGATAGTGATCTTGATGTGGCGACTAACTAAGGAAGAAGTCGGTGGTACCTGATGCCTAAAGTCTGACATTGATCGCCCGTCATTACTACAAATCTTTATAGGGAAATATTGGCGTTATAAGACAGAGTTGGATCAGTTCTATCCTCCTCGGCCTCGCCACCATAATGATCAGAAATTTGGTTTTATTACGACGATATCTTTCACTTTACTATATTTTTTACAAATATATGTTGATAGAAATTACAATTTGCTCTAAACGAAGTCGGTATGTACTATGGAAGCCGGATGTATCAGCTGCAGTAGCTGAGTTTATATTTCAATTTGTGGATCTACAATCTAATATATCACTAACTTAGCAGTAAAATATTTTAGAACATCAATAAAATGGAACCGACGATATCACTTGAAAATTCTGAAGCGTTGGCGAAAGCTAGAGCTTTGGGATTCGGTAATACCATCAATCGGGCAATCTGGAAAAACTTGGTAGCTCGATGATTGTACTCCGGAAATACAGAGATTGAAGCACTATTAAGGTCTTATGGAGCTACCTAAATCTACTGATTGTGAATTGATACCCATGTCAAACATGGGTATATCTGAACTCAGCTACTGCAGCTGATACATCCGGCTTCCATGGTACATACTGGACCCACCGCTTCTTCAATCTTCAACATATCGGCAACTTTAGTATCATTAACATATTTCTGGATGTCAGGACTTACTGTGAATTTAATCGGCTCATTGCCAGCCAATCTGCGCAAATAGTACATCAGGGTTTTCAGACCCAGTCGATTACCATATCTAAGCATGGCTACCATTTGTGAGACAGTTGGATCAGCCAAGTATACATTGGTACTTTGAGATTGATCGATATAACGACCACGATCAGCCGCCATCTTCAGGAACAATTTCTGCGATATCTCCCACATGGTTTTGTACTTCTTTTGGAGATGGCTCAAACGTGACCAATCATTGAATCCCGGATACCATTCTGGGTGTGATTTGATAAAATTGTTCAATTTGGAGATAGAACCAGTATCTGATTGAATTAAGTCAATGGTGTATCGATTCCAACAATTAATGGCGGTAAGATCTCGCTGCAAGTACCGATTAGAGATCATGTAAGAGCCACCCATAATACTCCGACTGAAAATGTTCTGTTGTGGCATTTCTACAGTTTCGGTATTGCCCATAATATTAGAACTACTAGCAGTGGGCATCGCTGTTAGTAGCAGCGAATTACGAGTTCCATATTTCATGACGGCTTGTCGTAACGAATCCCAAGTAGGTGACACTACATGACCATTCGACAACGTGATTTCTGATTGACGCCATTCAACAGGATCAATTGGCAGGTCATCTTCTTCGCGTCTCACTGAGTCGTCTACCAAATAGTCATTAGCCTTCAGGTATTGATACTCTTCAGCCCACAGGTCAAACTGGAATTTACCTTCTGACAATGGACTACCCTTGAAACTTTCATATTCACCGTGCTGAATAGCTTGCTCTACCGATTCAATCAGCGCGTTGAAATACATGCAAGCCCACAGGGCTTTGTTGATTTCAAGTGTAGCTGGATGTTCGACATTCACGTCTAGAATATACAACAACTCAGCAAAACCTTGGGCTCCAATACCTACGGGTCGATGACGCATGTTGTTATAACGAGAACCAGGAGTCTCGTAGTGAGTATACTCTATAACTTGATTCAAATTTCTGACCAAGCTTCTGATGGCTGGTCCCAAACTCTCAAAATCAATATACCTGAAGAGATCATCGATCTTAATGGTACCGTCAGTAGTTCTAGGCTTGGCAAAAGTTCGGAAAGAAATGCTGGCCAGGTTACACACTGCAAATTCTTCATGACCATCAGGTGTGATTCCGACATGCTGCACAATTTCTTGGCATAAATTGGTACCGCGGATGTATCCTAGATGACGGTGGTTGCTCTTAAAATTACAAGCATCCCAGTTCATCATATAAGGCATACCCGATTTTCGCTGAATATCGATGATGTGTTCCAGCAACTTTCGTGCCTTCACTACTTTATAGATAATAGTAGATGGTTCCAACGGTTTCAGAGTACCAGCTTTAGCCATAGCTTCATATTCTCGATACTGTTTACTAAAGGCTTCACCGTAGATATCGTTAAGTTTCTTGGTATACTTTGGACAGAACAAAGTCCAATCGCCATTTTGTTCGATCCGCTTCCAGAACTCCCAACTAGTCAAAATGCTAGTATTAAGATCGTGAGCTCGAGCATAGTGATCACCGGTAGGGTCTGATAGTTCTGAAAATTGGAAGATATCAATGTGATGACTACGAGTCATCACCGTCTCAGCCCCTTTACGTTTACCCTTCTGATCCCACATTCTAATATTAGCATTATACAAGTAACACACTGGTACCAAACCCCGAGTAACACCTACATACCCGGTACTAACACCGACTTCAGAATGTCTAAGTCGAGACAGATCAAGACCTAGACCACCACCGAAGCTCGAAATCATAGCTGGTTCGTGCACACCATGATACGAAATGCTCTTACGGTCATCTTGAATTGACCCCAAGAAACAACTCGACATTGAAGGCACCATAGTACCTGCATTAAACATAGTTGGACTGGCATGAGTGTATTTCATCTGACTCATCTCAAGATAACACCTAATTACGGCATCTACCGAAATGTCATGGTAGAACTGAATCGCCAATCGCATAAACAACAGCTGAGGTGTTTCCGAAGGCATATCCGAAGAAAACAGTTTAAATAGATAGTTGCGTTGCCAGACTGTAGCTTCAAAAAACGCATATAGATAGTCGTTCTTGGAATTAGCGTCAAGAACTGGTTGTAATACGTCGGCGTATCGATTTATGTAATCGATAGTCATTGGTGATAATCGACCGCTAAGTATCTTCGCATATTCAATAATGTCTTTGGGTGCATGTTTCCGTATATTATACATCAACATTTTACCAGCTAGTTCCTGTTGCTTAAACGATTTGACATCGTAACCCAGTGTCCGGGCTGCAGCCTCCCAACCAATAGTTTTGACCAATTCTTTAGTTTTAAGGTCAAGCGATTCAATCTTGGTCTCTTCCAAAAACCTACAAATATCATCTTCTACAGCGGAGTTGGCAGACATTGTTAAGCGTTTTAGTAACTAGCTGGTTTATTTTAAATGTCAATTTTAAAAGTACAACATAATTTCAGTTCTGAACTAGAACTGAAATACAATTTACGAGGAGATTACGATTCTCGAGTTTACAAAATGTGGAGCATACGCTAGCTTCTGAAATTTAATATTTGGATCTACACATTCACTGTTAGCAGCACTCTCTTCGTCATCTTGAATATTAAATTTGTGGCAGAAATCACGAATTGACCTCACAAATTTAACTTCGGCACATGTTAGATCTAATATGTTAGGGTCAGAGTCTATTTGTCCTAGAGGAGTTCGATAGCATACATCCGGCGTGATCACGTACCGGTGATCATTTATTTTGTATAGCATATCCAAATGTGGTCTTTCAAATCTAAAGTAAACTACTTCTGAATCGAAGTTTACTTTGAGCATAACACCACCAGCTTGTCCCATTTTTAGCTGGTATTGAAATCTATAAGGAAAACTCACTCCAGAGTGAGTTTTTCAATTATACGCTGGCCATGGCAGTTTTAAATCTAATTCCGCCCCAGCAATTATCGATCGGACGACTACCAAATCTACGTTTAAACTGTCTAATTGCGGTAGCATAGTCAGGTATTCGGTCTGAAGGTTTGCATTCTTTGAACCACTCAACAAATTCACCATAAATCTCCTTACAGGTTAATTTGGAATTATGATCTCTGACTACGGAATCATCATCGTTTGTTATGAACACCTCTTCAATCTCATCCTTAATAAATAGCTTGTAGGGGCAGTTTTCCTCCCAGTGCTTCTGGGTATATTCTTTGACAATTTCTGGAGTTTTGAGACCTTCTCGTCGATAGATTCCGTACCACTGAACTAGCCTCCAAATATAAGCCGGAGCCAATTTTGGAATCTTACGATCAAAGTGTGGATCCATCGGAAATAACCGAGCTTCAAACTGTTCTTCAATACTCGAAGGACATTCTTCGATAGGTACCCAAGTTGATAAATATGGTAACAGTTTGAACCTAATTTCGAGAGCTCGATCTATATTATCAAAATCAGGCGGTTGATTACAATTCATAAAAATCGTAACTGACATTTCCATATCACCGCCATCTTCGCCACATCTACGAGCCGAAATTGTATCGCGACCTGTGAGCTTCTTTACCAAGTTACTATCGTAGGGTACACCGTATTTGGGCTCGTCTACAAACCCGATTCTAGCACCTTCAGTTCTTGCCAATTCTGGAGTCGGACCAGTACCTCGTTTTGTACTGGTAAAGATGGAAGTATCAAAATTAACACAATACGGTCCGAAAGCTGATTCCTGGAGTTTCTTCTTCATCGATTTACTGTTATCACCGCCTTCACCGCAATTACATGGGAAAATCTTATCGGAATTACCAGCTTGCAGACAGCTAGCATCAATCTTCCAAGCATAGCTGTACAATTCTGGATCCGGAAACATTTGACGGAACCAATAATCAACGGCCTTAACGGCAGGATGATCTTCGTGCAATTGATCATTCCATCGAAGACCAGTACTCTTAGTCACATAGTCTTCGGGTTTGCCTGGTCTAACTACAGCTTCGGTCTCTGTAGTTTGAATAACGCAATTTTCCATACCCAAAACATCTGGATTTTTATCTCTATAGTTAACAAAATCTGGATCGTAATGATGAAATATGTTTTGGGCCATCCGTACCGTGCTACCCATAAAACCAGTAGTTCCCAAGCGGTCAATTAGTTTGATCACACAAACACTCATTGTTTCTAGGACTTTCTTCTGAGCTTCGGCGTTAATTTGATTAACCTTAGACACTAACTCTGAGTTATATCTTCTATAAAGATTTCTGAAGCCGTGTGTTAAATAGTATTCAACTTCGCTACCACTGTCAAGTTGATACCAGCGATGTTTCTTAAATTCGTACCACGACTTCTTACCAACTTTAGCGCAGGCATAATTAAGCCATTTCATGCGATACAATACTTCGGCCACATCTACGTGCTTTAAGCTTAGCGATTTTTCCATAGCTTCTTCGACCCATTTCTGATGCCATTGTTTATAGGCTTTTGGGGAATCTTGCTTAGCGTACCAAGCCATAGTTCTAGTAGTTAATAAGAAATCTTTCTGAAAGTTCATCTCTTCCCAAATCACCTTGCAATCGGCCGGAGTTATTATCGATTTACCGTCAATAGCTCTAATTTTAGATCGACCGGCGTGTGACGATACCCAAGAAGTCCATACATGAAGCCCCTCAATTTTACCTTCATATATTCCGTATAAAATCTGACCGACATCTCTACAGAAATGTTCTTCTTCAGCTCGATGAGAACTTAACATCTTTAGAAAACGTTTAACTTTTAGTTTATCGTTCTCTTCAGAGAGACCCTGAAGTTTGACATGGCCTTCGTTAGAATCAGAAGATGGTAGTTTCTGGAAGCTAGCCGAGGTCGATATACGACTGCTTTTGAGAACACACGGCTTTGTCCAATAATTTAAACTTAAAAACATTGGGCACCAGAATGTAATATCTTCGTCACCTAGCATATCAGCATCAATATACTCCCGTTCAACATGTTCGTGGTTGTCTGGGATAAAGGTATCACTTAAATTGTATTCTTGGGCTTCACCATCGTCTAATTCTTCATCGGTTATGAACCCATACATCTTAGTTAGTAGTAGAGGTATCTCGGCATAATCTTTCACACTTTGGTATAGTAGGTTTGGCCTTGTCGACGACTTAATATCAATAATATCCTCAAGAGATCCAATCGGCTGAGTCCATAGTCTTGTAAGCACTCGTTCATGACGCAGTTTTGTCAACGCTAATGGTATCAAATTGTTGATCTGAATATTAGACACCATCTTACAATACGGAAATTGTAATTTAATCCTAGAGACTAGATCTTCGTCTTCTTGAACAACTTTAGGCTGTTCCAAGACACAGCAAATAAACTCGGCTTGTTCTTCGCTGGGTTCGATAGTTTCCAGAATTGCATCTTGAAAACATCTGACTACTGAAAGTATAAATCCATCATCGTACGGTGAAAATGTAGCTATGTCATCTTCTTGATTCTTAAATTTAAGTGTCATATTGATTATTACTGGAGGATATTTCACTGGCTGTTCAGCCAGTGAAAGTTTGGCAGCTCCATCCTTTCTAAGGAATCTTTGACTACTGCGGCAGTAGCTCTGCCAGAAATCTTCTAAATCTACAGTCTCTACTTTCCAAGACCCAGGTTTATTGATATACGATATATGTGTAGTATCATCTTCAGTGTCAGCTTCTACTAAGAACCCCAAGAAAGGATGAGAATCTGCCATCTTTTTAAATCAATAAAGAATTACAAATATATAAATCAGTTTACAATTTTAAGTGTTAAATTCCTTAGAATCAGTTAGGGCTTGTAATGTTCACAAAACTAAAGTCTGACTTTAGTTTTTAAAAATGTTAGCGCTTAACACCCCATATACGCATATAACGATAAACCGATATCTTGAAATCTTCAAGGTTATTTTTACTGGGTTTGTACCCGGCCAAATTAATGTTACTGTCGGGTCCGAAGTATAAGTCGCTTTCGAAAAAGTTATCAAATTTCTGGGGACCGGAATCACCATTGTATATAATGTTGTTAGTTTTGACATCCAATGATATCCGATTGGTTTGAAGCCAAATTACAAACGCCAGTAAACTAGGATTTAAACTAGTAAAGTTAGTTAATCTACTAGCTTCATCTACCAAATTAGGGTTGTTGACACCCATACTAATTAATTTTTGGTATAGCATACATTTCGACTGGACATCTTTAGAAATTCTTCGATCTCTACATTGGGATAACCACGGATGACTATCTGAAATTTCATCTCGATCTGCGAACATTGATAGTGAACCCATTGTCAGTTTTAACTTATGGATTAAAAGCTGTAAAAAAGTTAAAACCAACAACCGGTGGTTCCGGTTCCGGTTCCGGTTCCGGTTCCGGGTCTGGTCGACGGTCTTGAATTTTAAGCGCGTCCAAGTTTCTAGCGATAACCATAATTTTCAAAACTACTACGAACAACGGTTCAGCATCGTATAATTCTCTGGCAGCGTTGATAGCACATTCCCAGCTGCAGTATGAACCTTTCCATCCGCCTCTTGGAGTTGGTATTCTTACACTCCACCATCTAAACCTAATGCGGTTCATACATTTCATACAATTGCCATGACCCAAATTGTAAGGATCAAACCAATCAAATTCTTCCTCGTCTTCAGAATCGTAATCAAAGATGTTACACGGAAACATTCGATAGCCTCCAGATATTGACTCATCTGGTTCAGCCGAACCACCGGAGTTATCAGGTCCTTGAATTTGTAAAAGTCTACCATTTGTATATAGGGAATCCGCAGTTTGAATCTCAACAATATCAGATATTAGTTGATTCAATTGACCGTCGTTAAGCTCATAAATACGTTTGGCAATAATATCCCTAACTGCGTCTTCACCTTCAGCTTCTTTTAATTCAATAAGTTGAGATTTGGTATTCTCAGTAACATAATCAATGACTTCTCTAAGATCATCGGGACTTAAGTCTTTAGATGCCGTCTCAATACCTTTGGTCAGAATAAATTCGACTTCTTCTTGTAGTTCACTAACAGTCGGTAGGGTGTCTCGTTCTGATTCTGAAACTTGAGGTTCTAACCAATCTGGCTTTTTGGCCAATGGGGCTAATTCCATAATTTTGACGGCAATGCAATCGTATACTTGGAAATTATAGTCGAGTTGACTGCTGTAACTATCCATAATGTCTCGCAGTTCTATGAGAGTAGCATAGTCTACGTATGTTAAACGAAAAGCGGCATCACACGCGATGCTGGTTTCAGTCGAATATTTGTATTCAATGATGTCCTTCATAAGTTCAAAGAATGTAATCTTAAGTGCAGTTACCAAAAATTCCAAAATATCATCACCCCAGTATAATGACTCCAAGAACATTAAATGTTCAAACGCAATCACATTTGGAGTCCTAGCTTCAACTCCCGGTAGGTTTACAGTTTCAGCGGTCACCCGTAATTTCCATTGCTCAATTAGCAACTTACCACAGGCGTAAGAATTAAAATTTTTACAGTGAGTCAACAGCAATTTTAAGAGTTCGTTAGTTTCGCCGACTGACAAATTATTGATAGGAACTATATCTAGAACTGACAATAATTTGTCGGGATCTTTATTACTAATATATGTCATCATCAATTTAATGGCAGCTACGCTTTCGCTTGCCATGGCGTTTTTATGATGAATTTGATAGTTATCACAAAAATACTTATCATTTGTGATAAGTATCAAACCGAGTTTATTTGGCTGGGTCCAGAATAACCATAGGTTTCAATAGATTAATAAGACCATCAGCTCCGTGACCTAGAAAATTAACTGGGACGATATTCGTTGGATCAACATCATCAGAAATCAACCCAAGGGCTAAATATATAAATGCTGTAAGTTCCGAACAGAAAAACCATTGAGTAGTTTTGTAGTTAGATAGTCTGAAGTTTCTAAGCGCTGGAATTTGATGAACCCCTTCGATGTCAACATCGATTTGCTTAATCATCTTTTTAAGACCTTTCTTAATTTCTCTAGCCCTTTTCGGAAAGAATATAGAACCAGCCAATTCGTAGAAGTTAAGCTCATAAGATTTACCAATCACATGTGGCAAATTTCTAAAATCTTTAATGAATTTGGCTCTCTTTTTCTTATCATCCCAAGGATCACCTGACAATCCGGCCCAGCCAACAAAAGATCCTGAACTGGTGTATGCCTTCACCAACAATTCTAAATCTCTTATCTGCACACCAAATTTACCCTTACCAGAGACAACATCTGGCGTATCATCCTTATTCAAGGGACCTACATATTTAGACATTGTAGCTTCAAGTACGTATAGTCTACCTTTTCGAAGTTGCTTTAGCTTTGGGAACAGTTTTCGAGTAACTACGATACCACAATGAGTAATATCACCATTTCCCTCGATTAGCTTCTCAAATACTTTGATAACTTTAGAGATTCCTTTACCGTGAAATCCTATGAAGTCTAACGGTTTAATTTTTCGTTTGACGGATTCCCAGGTCTGATGTTCGTATCTATCAACGGCATCATCAATTCTGGTAGTGAACTCAAATGGGTTCAATCCGGATCGTTCTATGGTACTACCTGCGTCTGAAGGTTCATACTCAGATGTTAAGTATGAAGCCGTAGTTTCAAATGAATCGTAATCCAATTCGAACTCAATAATCTCGGAGTCAGAACTAGGGTCAAAGGAACTACTAGTGTATCCTGAAGACTGTGTAATTTCTGAATCTGAAAACTCAGGGTCGCTCATTTATTAATTTAATTAATTCCCATCCGTGTTTAACGGCATCACAACGTAAATATTTAGAACGTAACAATTTAGGAACGTTTGTGCAGTTGTCGGATTTTAAGGCGAATTCCAGCTCTTTCCGATCAAGTTCTAGAAATAAGGAACACCACATTGCGTTTAAGCGCTTATGAGATTTGACACTGTTATAGAAGCATTCGTTGGTCATCAGTAGTACTAAGAAGCTATACAGACCTAACGACGACGGGTACATAAATGCACCCAGTTGTCGCATCGCCTGGAGCATATCTTTGCGGTTAGGTAGTCGATATACATACGCTTTATTAATAACGCAACAACCGTCTTTGGCAACACAATTAGTAAAATCAAAGGTCATACTTTCGACCTTTGGTGTAAATGGAGTACACCGAATTGAACGGGCATCAGCTTCAGTATGGTGAAATAATCTGGTGATACTACCGGTTCTACCAATTGCTGTAATACCACAGTCTTCAGATATATTGATACATACTTTCACGTTACTACGGATCCGACATTCATCATGACCAAAATCAGAAGAGATCATTAGTTTTTCAAAACTAATGTCATCCCAGCACGGAAACGGAAACGAAAGTTGGTACCCTTCCATAACATGAAAGAATGTAATTACTTGCGCCAAGATTGAAAATGTAGTTTCAAATGGCAGTATACCGTCAGTTTTGGGAAGATCATCTACACATAACTTACGGTCATCTCTCATCAGATAGTAGCTATCGTCGGCGCAAATGAATGCGGTAGCCATGTACGGTGTCATGTGTTGTAATCCGTATTTTAAGAGTATGGACTCGGTGTACATACTAATCATCATTTTGTTGGTAAACCCATCGGCACCATAAAATTGAGCTGAACTTAGTATACTCGCACCGGGTTCACACTTGGTGTAATTACGATCAGCCAGAAGTCGTCTTAAAATGCTTTTTGGATATTCGAGAGGCTTAAGATATCGCAAACCACGCTTAAATTTAACTATTTTATAGTTTTGCCCGATTCTTTGTCCAAATTCAACTACAAATTGATCACAACCTCCCTCCATTTCCATCAAGATTGATAGAGACGAACACGGTAAACATTTGTAATAATCACCGATATAGATGCTAGCAGGCAAATCTTCTAATCCTAATCTTTGCTCAAGACTAAGCTTATGATAAGCACCTAGTCTACAATGGCAACCAGTATCTTTGATAATTGGCGAATCACCAGTTTTCCAAAGTACAACCGACAACCCGTAAAAATCGCGGTTCATAAAATCTACTAGCCGGTCACGGCCCCGGTCAAACTCACAAAATATATCGTCAGCATTTCCAACCGACACCAGAGGCATCTTACTTTTAATCCATAAAATTATATTTAATGGATTATATTAAACAGATTTCAGATTGTCTCTGACGTTGGTCATTTAGGGATATTTTAAGAGACTGGAGATTACAGTCAAATTTACAGGTCACATCTGGTAGTCCGATCAGCCAACCCCATATAACACCAAGTCTATGATCTGAACTGTAACACGTAACCGTTTGCCGTTTTAACTGTAAACAATGATCTTCAATCTCTGGAATTAGTTCTCTCAGCACTCGGTTTGTAGCCACCGATTTAAAGAACCCTTGAGTGAACGTGGAACCCTTTTCGGTTATATGTGAATAACCGTCACCACTTGACGATGATAGGCATATAATGTTATGCTTTGAAAATTTGATAGTCTTGAGATATGACGTCAGATCCAAATTTTCTGGATCTGGCAATGGTTTACCTGAAAGTATATATTTGCCAGCTGTCATCTTAAATGGCAATTTCATTTGAGTGTCACTACAACAATCTAGCAGAAAGAAAATTTCAGACCCCGGAAGACAATGATCGCAAATGCATTTTCGGAATATATACATATGAAGTCGATTAGCTACACCGTCAGTTGACGGCAGCAACATATCACCGTTATCACCATGTCCAGTATAGTATACGAATATACGATCACCGCCACCAACAATTTCCGTAATTCTAGCTATAAATTCGGATTGAGAGCTATAGCTACAATAGAATCCTTTCTCTTGAGCTTCTTGAACAAAACTAAGAATACCACTGTCGATAACATCATCACTCAACGCACGTCTTAACAGATCTACGGCTAAGTCCGATCTAATATCGGTAATCATCAGAAATCGATCAACTCCCATTTTGACCACCGTCTGATATGTCAAATATAAATCGACTAAAATCCCCGGCAGATATTTTTCGGGGTCATCCTGGTACTGAAATCCAATTAGTAACGCTACCTTCATTTATTGTAAAATGTATTAGCCTAAAGTGGTTATTACAAAACCCATGCTGGCATAGGTTTTTTTTAAATCAGTGTCATGATCTCATGTTGCTCGTATAAGGAGTGATACTAACCTCTGTGATATAGTAATCACCTTGATCGAGTATGAATCGAGCTATATGTAGATGCTTCTCTTCCGGTAGTTCTGATATTTTACGGTATATGATATCGCGTAATTCCAGCAGTTCTAAATCTGAGGGCGGTCCGTCCCAGCTTGGATCCCAGTATGAGCGGCAATCAAATAAACCGCGATCCTGTAATGAATCCCAGTCGTAATCCTCGAATTCTATACCCCAGTCTATCAAAACTTGTATGCAGATCTTCGTTGCAAGATCTGCAGATTTATCCCGCTCAAATTGATCGCAGAGATCTGAAATTCCAAGTCTGGATGCGTGCTTTGACCCATATGCCAGTATATGTTTTCCAAGAGGGAATCTGAAGACGCTGTCGCCATTAGAACCGTATCTTCCTCCCGGACTCGATAGTTTCTTCAGAGCTTTATCTTCAGATGTGGCAAGCGTACGTCCCGGAAGGTCCCAGTCATTTTTGACGTTCCTGATCTCATAAAATTTCAGATCGTCGTGGCTACTTTTAGTCGGAGAAGATATACCAACCAAATCGCTAGGTTTGATTCCAGCATACTTAGACATGGTGTTTGGATAACTGTAAACACAGCTCTGGAAAATCAATTTCGAAACCTGATTCCGGGATCAGGTTTTTTAGGAGACTATGATTTGAGATATCCGGCCACAATGTCAAATAGTTCTGGTGGAACGTTTCGTCGCATAACCTTGACGGTATCTACTCGCATTTGGTTCATCTCGTCTTTGTGTCGTTTGCTCAATCGATTCACTACAAAAGCTTTAGTCATTGATCTTTCTTCAATGACTGAACCGTTCAACATACTGTTGAAAATGAACCAAGCAATGGACAGTTGTTTATGATCCGGCAATTCAAAAATTTTTGAACGTATAATCTCGAACACGCCATCGATCAATTCAACTTTATCATCTTCTAGATCGAACAATTTAATATCGCCAAGATCGATACCCCAGTGTTGTAGCACCCAATTACCCACTTTATCTATGTATTTGGGGTCTACAAGTGGAGGATCAAAAACAGACGCAGCCATCGTCCAATGACTTTCATCAATGATATTTTGTTCGTAGAGATCTGATCGGTGATCGTATGCATATCGTAGTATATGAGTAGGCATACACAAAGCATCAAACGTAAAAGTATAGTCAGACGAATCTGACTGGAAAAAATCCAACAGAGCCTGATCCCTGTTCTCAGCAATTGTTAATATAGGAAGCTCGGGTGATCCAAAATTGTCGAGTAACAGGCCATATACCTTCAGATTACTCATATTATTTGGATGTATTTGCACACCCCGTTGGAAATCAATTGCGAAAACCTGATCCTGGGATCAGGTTTTTAGACTATGATTTGAGATGTCCAGCGACAATCTCAAATAGTTCTGGTGGAACGTTTCGTCGCATAACCTTGGCGGTATCTACCCGCATTTGGTTCATCTTGTCTTCATAGGGTTTGATTAATCGTTCTAAACCGCTAATAATTTCAATTGGTCGAGACCTGATAGTATACGCGGATTGTTCGATAAGTATCTTAGATATATTTAGTTGTTTCTCATCCGATAGTTTAAGAAATTCTTGATGAATGCTATTGAAAATTTCAGGGTTTATATTTAAGTTATCACCAACAGGTACAAATAAATGTGTACCGTCATCAGTAAAGTCGTCGATGTCTATCCCCCATTGCTTAAGTACTAATTTACCGGATACAGCTCGAACAACCCTATTATCATCTTCCAAATCCACGTGAACAGTAGTTTCTGGCTGTGTCGACAAAGTATCTACATGATACATCGCATAATGTATGATACTGTAAGCCATATTGATACGGTTAAAAAATGTTTTACAACTAGGATCAAGACGCGCGAAATGTAATAGGGCTTCATCTTTGTCCACTCCAAT
>Ga0114923_10000477_pt1 | contig 31823 bp, 36 predicted proteins | sample SumtaG_FD_89578 | JGI IMG/M metagenome (GOLD analysis project Ga0114923, IMG submission 89578) | Deep subsurface microbial communities from Indian Ocean to uncover new lineages of life (NeLLi) - Sumatra_00157 metaG | ecosystem: Environmental > Aquatic > Marine > Oceanic > Sediment | place: near... | reverse complement strand
TAAAACTTGTTAGTAAAATTTCTAATGTGTCGCCGTTGGACTTATTTATTGCAGTTCCATTTACTTTTGTGATTAATATGTTTGTTTCCGTATCACTGGAATAATTATAGGTAATTCGTAATCCCATACCGTTATCCGTATACTTATAACGGATTCCTATATCGTAACGAGGTCCTAAAGTAACATTCTTTTTAGAATAGGATTCACTAAAAGGGTTATAAGTTTTAAAAGTTAAATTATCTCCAATTGAAAATTTAATTCTAGTACTATTACTTAATATAGAAGTAAGACTAATTCCTTGGTTTAAATCAAGGTTTAAAAAGTTAGCATCTGGATCACCTGAATTTTTAATAGCAATGATAGCATCTCCAGCTTCAAGAGACCCATCATTGAAGCCTCCATCTTGCGGTGTTAATACAGTATAAACCTGTGTGACTTGTACATAAAAAGGAGAAATTAATGTTGGAAAACTAAGAATTAACAAGAATGCTAAACCAGCAGTTAACGCATTTACATAAGTTCCTGCTGCCGCTATTCTGAATCTTGTATTTCGATGGAATTTTGACGATCTTAATTCTCTTTCATCAACTTCTACAAATGCACCAAATCCCACTAGGTAAAACAAGCCAACACCAAGTACACCAGTAGATTTAATTTCCACTCCATCGATACTAGCTGAAATTCCGTGAGCAAATTCATGGGTAGTCATAATAAATAATAATGGTAAAAACAAGTAAAATAAAATAGGTAGATCAATTGTAACTCCAGGGATGAGTGGAACAAAAGCATTTGCATTACTTGGTTGAAATATTAAATTAATAATATTTATAAAAAAGAAATAGAAGCCAAAAATTATAAAACCAAACGATACAAAGATTCCAATATTCCAAAATATTCTCCACAATTTTGGTTTTCTTCTTGAAATGTTTATGATAAAGTTATTTAGCTTTTTAGTTTTAAATAACGCTATTAATGGAAAGAATAAACTATATGCTTCTTTTTTATTTCTTAATAAAAAAACAAATACGATTACGATAATCCAAAAAGTTAAGGAAATGATAAACCAAGGATTGAGTAAAAAATCTACAATAATATCGAGTAAAGTCATATAAGTTTTTTGAGCTCTAGTTTATCGAATATCAAGGTTAATTAAGAATAAAAATTAAGTTTATTCTTTTTGCTGAAATAAGGCAATTTTCTTTTAATGAGTAATTAAGGAATTAAATTATTTTTTTTTAAAAACCAATTATTAATCAAGAATTTTTGAGAAAGGTTCTTTCGAGGAAGATAATGATTATTAATAGTAGATTTCGGCACCCACATCTCCTTATTGTCGAATTCAATTAAAATAGCCTTTTCTGTTTCTCCCAAGATTATTCCATCGACATTACTCAAGTCTTTTAGGATATCTCCTCGAAGTGTTATGGTAGAAAAAAGGTCGTTTTTATAACAATCAGATTCGTCATTAATTTCTTCAATTTTATTCCTATTACAAAGTTCCTCTTGTTTGAGTTTAATTACTTTTTTTTCGTTGCTAGTTCTTTTTGGTATCGTCGAATAAACTATTTTTTCCTTAAGTATATGAATCAATAATAACCTCAAAATTTCCGTTTGAGCAAGAGTAAGCATTTTAGAATAAATTCCAATATTAATCCACAATATATTTGCATCTTCATCTTCCCAACTAAAAGATAGCGAAGTTTTCTTATCCTTGTAAATATGATGACTTTGCCAATTTAGAGTTTGACGATTTAATACGCGCAAGATCATAACGATCTCTTCTAACGAAATTTTAATTACTTTACCTTCATTGGTGGAAGGTTTTTCCCAAATTCCATCATGTTTTTTTTTAATGCAATGTATAAAAATAAAGGGGTCTGAGCTCGAGGATGTACTCACTATCATCCCGGTGTTCTGTCCGAAAAAGCTTTTTGAATGGGAATCCACCATTTTTTTAAAGAGTTGTGTTTATTTTAAATAATTGTAAGTTAATATATTTTAAACTAAAAAAATACCACCATAATCTCCATAAAAATGATAAAAAATTAAAAGATAAAAAAATTATATGATCTATATAAAAGAGTTATTCTCACCTTAGCGGGGTGGGCTAGCCTGGTTTATGCCGCAGGGCTCATAACCCTGAGAACACTGGTTCAAAAGATTTTGATTGATTTACAACAATCTGAGATTCCAGTCCCCGCTATTTTATTTCATTCTTTATCTTAAAACGATAAAATCCTTAAAAATGTAAAATGAATTAAAATAAAGAGAAAATTAATTATATTTAACAATTAATAATCACGCCTATATTTCATAAAATTTGTTAATATAGTAATCGATTGTATAATAGAAATTTCACATGAGTTAAATTATGAGTGGAACTCAATCTTATGAGTATTTTCCAGCAATTCGTTGTTGGGTTAATCATCTTTTAGAAGGGAAGTATAACGCTGAAGAAAAGTCATTATTCACGATCTTTGGAGCTCTTAAAAGAATTCGACTTGTTGCAACAATTACTAATAGAGAAGATTTCGTTAGTAATACATCAACAGGGGAATTAAGCACCAATTTAAGATTCGAACTGGAGGATGGAACGGGTTTAATTTCTGCTGTCAAGTGGGATGTTGATTTAGATAAATATAACGATTTAAATCAAGGAGATCTTGTAGATATTTTAGGACGAGTAGGTTTTTATGGCGATACCGTTCAAATTAGTAATATCAAGTTGATAAAAAAAGTGAAAGATCCAAATTATGTCTTATTACGAGACGCTGAAATAATAAAAAAAATTAAATCTGGAGATATCCACGAGATTCCTATTGATTCTGAAACGGAAGAAGAGTTCTCTTTTGATAATATTTCAGATGAAATTCGTATAGACAAAATATTTGGAGAAAATCAGCCTTCAGAAGTTGATAAACTTAAAGAAAAGATTTTTTCGATAATATATGAATATTCTCAAGACGGAAATGGTATAAGTCTTAAAGAATTACAATTAAAGTTGGAAATTCCCGAAAATAAACTGAGGACATATATTAACGATTTAGCGATGGAATCAAGAATTTATCCAACAGAGGAAAATATATATCAAAGTTACTAAAAACAATTCTAACTAGAAGCGATTTTTTTGAATTTTTTATTCAAATAATTTTTCAAAATCGAAAAATTATTTTTGTTAGAATGATTATTACATTTAGTAGAAAAAGTAAAAAAAGGTAAACTAAAATGGATATAAACAATTATCAGGAATTATTAGACAAGGGTTATAAAAATATCCCCGACAATGTAAAGAAATTGTCTAGATTTGAAATACCAAAAGCTCAGATAAGAATAGAAGCTAAGAATACCTATATTACAAATTTTAATAAAATTATCAATACTTTAAATCGCGAGCGAAAACATTTCATTGTTGAGTTTTTAAAAAAAATAGGTACAATGGGAGAAATGAGGGGACAGCATCTATTTTTAAAAGGGGTTTATAAAGAACAAGTATTGAATCGGATAATTGAATTATATTCTAAAACATATGTATTATGCAAAATTTGTAATAAACCGGATACAGAAATTCAAAGAGAAGGGAAAAAAAGATTTCTTAAATGCACCGCTTGCGGAGCACATGAAGAAATAAAAGAAAAATAAATATAGTTTAATGATTACTAGATGAGAGTATATCTTAAAATCCATCGTCGAAATGGTATCGATACGGTTGCATGTTGCGATGAGTTGTTATTAAACCAAATTTTTATTGAGGGCAATTTGAAAATTGAAATTAGCGAAAGCTTTTTTGGGGGCGATCTTCTAAGCATTGATAAGGCTGTAGATTTGTTAAAAAAGGCGTCGTACTTTAATATAGTGGGCGAAAATATAACCAATAAGGCAATTGCCCATAAAATCCTTTCTAAAGAAGGAGTTAAAAAAATTAATAATATTCCAATGGCAATAAAAATGATGTTTTAATGCCTCATAGATTTTGTGCAATATGTGGGACGGCTCTAGAAGAAAAAGCACCTTATTTTAGTATGTGCCTTAACTGTTTTCTAAAAGAAAATCCATTATTCGAATTACCAAAAAGTATCAGTTTTAAAATGTGCAGCGATTGCAGGAAATATTCAAAAAAAGAAGAATGGATTGAACCTGCTGAAAATGAATTATTTCCTATTATAGAAGAGGTAATATCTCGATTTTTATTAAAATCTTATTTAAAACAAGATTTAATCATATTTTCATTCTCATTTGAAGAATTAATGTTTACTCAAAAAGATTTGTTATCTTCTTTTGATCTTACAATTACAGGAACTTTGAGAGAAGATCATAAAATTACTCATCAACAAACGATAAAAGTCAAAATAAATTACGAATTATGTAAAAATTGCTCTAATTTAAGAGGGGGGATGTATTTTTTATCAATCATTCAATTACGAGTAAAAAATGAGAATCAATTTGAGATTATTAATAAAGTTTTGGATGAAATCCTTTATCTTGTAGAGAATATCTTTAAAAAAGACGATAAACAATATATATCAAAAATGGAAGATCAAAAACTTGGTGTGGATTTGTATTTAAGTACGAATGAGTTAATGAAACACATAGTTTCACATTTAAAGTCAAAATATAATTTTATCTTAAAAAGAACAAAAAAGCTAGTAGGGAGAGATACTCAAAAGGGAAGAAATCTCTATAGATTAAAAACTCTTATAAAATTTTTACCAATTAAAAAAAATGACTATATTTTTATAAACAAATCCAAATATTTTGTAGAGAATATTACCAAAAATAGGGTTTTATTAAGGGATGAAAACCATGTTAAACTCATAAAAAACTTTTCTTTTTTTGACGATAAAAAAGCATTTAAAAGGATTATGGATGGGGATTAAGTGGAGAAAAAAAACAATGGTTTTATTGATGAAGATGAGGAAGAACTTGAAAGAGAAGTTTCAAATGATGATTTTAATAAAAAATTAGATGATTTGGAAAAAAAGAAGATTGATTCAATAAGAATTAAAAAAATTGATCAAACTAAAAAAAGAGCCACTGTAGATTCTGTTTTTGATGAAAGAATGTATTTAAATGTAAATAAATTATTAAAAACGGGACGTTTAAACAGAATTGAAGGGATAATTTCTGCAGGTAAGGAAGCAAATGTTTACCTTGCTTACGGTGAAAATAATCGCGAAGTTGCGATAAAGATTTATAAGATTGATAGTAATACGTCAAGATGGATGAGAAATTATATTATAGGAGATCCTAGATTTAAAAAAATACCACATAATATATCAAAAATTATATTTTTATGGGCAAGCAAAGAGTTTAAAAATCTTAAAAGGGCTTATAAAGCAGGATTGAGCGTACCTGAGCCAATTTATGTAAAAAATAATATTTTAATCATGGAATATATTGGTTTTGGACCAATTCCTGCACCAAAACTTAAAGATATAAAGTTTCCAAAGGAACCTATTAAACTATTAAATGAAGTTCTTGGTTTTATTAAAAGCTTATATCAAAATGCAAACTTAGTTCATGGTGATTTATCCGAATTTAATATTTTATATCATAATCAAAAACCAATTGTAATTGATATCTCACAAGCAGTCACTACACATCATCCAAAAGCAGAAGTTTATTTAGTGAGAGATATTAAGAATGTTTTTAATTATTTTGAAAAAATCGGAGTTGAAATTCCTAATCCAGAGGATTTTTATTACGAAGTTATAAATTTAGATAAATAAAAAAATAAATATTCATTATTGAAGGTACTAACATTAAAATAGAATTATGAAAATAGGAAAAAATAGAATTGCGGTTATAATTGGAAAAAACGGTGAAACTAAACGAGAAATTGAAGAGTCACTGGGAGTTAAGATTAATTTGGACAGTGAATCTGGAGATTGCGAAGTGAGGCCTGTTATAGGGCACCCAAAATATAATCCCCTTAATATCTTTACTGCTCAAAAAATGATTAATGCTATAAACAGAGGATTTAACCCAATTAAAGCTATGAAGCTTCTAGACGAAACTTTTGACATAGAAGTTTTTAATTTGTATAGCATATTAGGAAAATCTGAGAAGAAAATAAAAAGATTAAAAGGGAGAATTATTGGTAGGAATGGTGAAATGAGAAAAGCAATCGAAAGATTTGCTGAGAGCTACGTATCTGTCTATGGAAAAACAGTTTCAATCATTTCCGATTATGAGAATTTACAAATCGCAAGAAAAGCAGTAAGTATGATATTGAGTGGGATGCCTCATCACTCGGTACTAAAGTATTTAGAAAATAAATACAACGATAAAAAGAAGGAAGAATTTAAAAAATTATATAAGCCTCAATTTTAATTAGCGTTTTTAGTTTTCTTTATATTTGGACATTTGTTTCACATTGAGTTGAAATAGTTATGAATCTTACTGCAACAATTTCTTGAAATTTTCTAACATATCTTTTCCATATATAATTTGCTTTATTTCACTTAAAAGATTCGAAATTGAGTAAATACTTTCATTAACATAAAGCTCCTTATAAGACTCACTTTTGATTTTATCAAAATTTATCTCAAAACTTTTAATCGAAAAACTTTCCTTAGAGTAAGATTTGAAAATCACTATACATCGAGGATACATACTCTTTTCTCTTAGGTATACAGCCCATCCTTCATAAAAATATTTTACCTTGATAGAAAATAAATTTTCCCACTCAAATAGACTTTTTAAAACTGTACTTACTTCTTTTTGGGTTTTAGAGCAAAATTTTGGATCCATATAATTAATTAAAGAAATGAATTTAAAAAGGAGTAGTAAAAATTACATTAATCAAAAGCAAGTTCACCGATGTTAAAAATATCATTTGATAATCCAATTTTTTTATTTGATATGTTCTTGTTACTAAATGATTGAACGGGTGATATTTCTTTTCCAAAAATCTGCGGTGATTTAATACCAGTTATAAGGAGCATAACTCTCAAATACCCCTCGAACTCATCATTTACTCGGGCACCCCAGATTACCATCGCATTGTTCACATCCATTCTTTCAGAAATCTTTTTTGCTACAGAATTTGCTTCTGCGAGGGTCATATCGTTTCCACCACAAATATGAATTAAAGCACCCTTTGCGCCGTCAATAGATACATCTAGTAATGGTGAGTTGAGTGCGTCTTCAATGGCCTCTTCTACACGGTTACCTTTATTGCCGGATTCACCCACTCCCACAATTGCTACACCTCCCGTACTTAAAATGGTCCTAACATCAGCAAAGTCTAAATTAATTAGTGAAGGTAAAGAAATTGTTTCAGTTATTCCCTTTACCATCGTTGCTAAAACTTCATCGGCGACGCTAAACGCCTCTATGATCGGTAAATCTGGAGCAATGTCTAAAAGGCGATTATTATCGATTACTACTAGTGTATCCGCATATTTCTTTAATTCATTAAGCCCCATTTGAGCTTTTTCTATTCGTCCTATTTCAGTATCAAACGGTAATGTGACTACACCTACAACTATTGCCCCTTCAAGTTTGGCTATTTCAGCGACTATAGGTGCGCTTCCGGTCCCAGTCCCCCCACCTTCTCCACAGGTAATAAAGACTAAATTAGCTTCTCTTAGTATCTTTGTTAAATCTTCACGTGATTCTTCTGCTGCTGCTCTACCAATGTCTGGATTACCACCTGCACCTAAGCCTCGTGTTAAATTTTTACCGATTAACAGTTTTATGTGGGACTCAACGCTTTCTAAATGTTGGAGGTCTGTATTTACCGCTACGCATTTTGCTCCTTTTATTCCTATTTTCATTAACCGATTAATGGTGTTGTTTCCAGCTCCTCCGCATCCAACAATTTTTATATTAGCATAACCAAAATTTTCACGAGTTGGTCTGATTACTTCTCTCTTTCGAGCATTTCTTATTAGAGATTCCATTAAAAAACAACAGATTGTTGTGTATGTGTTATAGAAATAATATAAATGAAATTTTAGAATTAATATAATATGCTCATATTATTTGCAAATTACAAAAAAGAACAATTTTAAATTATTAAGTTAGGGAAAAATCATAATTTCTCAAAGGATCAAAAATTTCTGTAATAATCTTATTCTTAACGACAATTATTTTAGGGAGCGTATATGGAAACCGATTAGAAAAAGTCAGAGTATACGCTCCGACATTCGTAACCATTACAATATCATTTTCTTTTAAATATTTAGTAAAAAAATAATTTTTCGCTAATACATCTTGATCAGTAGGCATAATTCCAGCTATTGAAGTTTTAAATTTATGTGGTTCGTTGATTTTTGATGCATTGTAAAATCTTAAAGAGCACTTTGCGAATTTGGGACAAATGTGATTTCCTATATCTAAAAAAATCCATCTATCTTCAGATACCTTAATAATTTTCGCAAGAAATATACCAGCATCTCCAATAAAATAGCGTCCTGGTTCAAAATAGATGTTTTTAAACTTGAACTCAGAGTTACTCAAGGCTGAGTTTATATTATTCGCTATTTCTCTTAATTGGGTTTCTGGCATTATAACTGCTTCTGGAAAACCGCCTCCTAAATTAATATTTTCTACATTAATCCCCGCATCTGATAAAATTTTAATATTTTCTATGAGAGATTCTACATTTTTTTTAAACTGTCCAAAATTATTCATTTGAGTAGAATAATGAGATAAAATCGTTGTTAATTTGATGTTTTCACATTCTTTTACTAAATTTGTTAATTTTGTTAATTTAGATTTGTCTAATACGATTCCTAATTTACTACCATATTTTTGAGAATTAATTCTAATGCATATATTTTGAATTTTTTGATATTTTTTAGCAATCGAGTTAATTTGAATTAAATCGTTTAAGTTATAGATAATAATTTCTTTTATGTTCTCTTGTATGCATTTTTCGATGAGATCATGTGGTAAATAAGGTCCTCCTACAATAATTTTGTTTGGGGGAAATTGCAATTTTAACGCTAAATTTAATTCAGGTAATCCGATTAATTCAGCGCCTATACCTTCCGATTGAATAATTTTACAAATTTCTGGAAGAAAATTGGCTTTAAATGAATAAAAACATTGAAAATTTTTAAAAACTGATTTAAATACTCTACTAAAGGTGTTAATATTATCTCTAAGCCTATTTTCTAAAAATATCATCAATGGAGTTGTTGAATTTCTTAAAATGTCGTTGAGTAGAATCGTATCAATTAATATATTTCCCTCTTTTTTATTTAAATAGGGATTTCCAGATATTTTCTTCAATTTAATCAACTTTTTTTGAAATTAATTCTTGATAAGTTTCATGAGTTTTTCTAGCTACTATATCCCAAGAAAAATTTTGACGGACTCTAATTTTACCTTCTGATCCTAAATTTTTACTGAAGTTCTTCCTTTTTAGTAGCGTTATAACTTTATTAGCTATGTCTAAATAATTATCATATTCAACTAATAAACCATCAATGTTATTCCTAATGACTTCTGGAGTTGCTCCTACATTTGCTCCTATAACCGGTTTGCCAGAAGCCCAAGCTTCTAAATAAGCAATGCCAAACGCGTCGCTTCGGCTTGGCATTAAAAATACATCTGTTTCGTTAAAAGCTGCTATTTTTTTTTTATCGTAATAGCCTTTTAAATTATCTGGAGTTAAATTAATAACTCGTCGAGTTATCGTTTTTTTGATTTTTGAGAGCTCTCGATTAAACGCAATAGTGGAAGGTCCAATAAAAACAAAATACACTTTCTTATATTTTTTAATAATGTAGGGGATTGCGTGTAAAATAGAAATCGCTCCTTTCTCGTAATTTTTATAACCACAAAATAAGATCATTTTATATTTCTTTTCCCCTGGCTTGAAGTACTTTTGTTTAAATTTAAATTTGTTGCTACTTCGCCCAGAAGAGAGATCAAACTTTTTGTAGTCTACTCCCATCGGAATAACTTTAATTTTATCTTCTGGTAGGTTAAACTTTTCTACCATTACTTTTTTTTCAAGATTCGTACACGCAATGATTTGATCAAAATTTTTTAAAGCTTCGAAAAGGTTTTTATTGAGATATCTAGGATTAGAGAAATGAAAAAAGGGCGTACAAACAGTAGGTTTATTGATAAATTTTCCAAGTATTAAACTTGTTATAAGATTAAAGTATGGAAAGAAGGTTGTATGAATTAAATCAAAGGAAAGTTTAGTTGAGTGTGCTATTTTTTCAATTATATTTCCTAAATAAGGCCCATTTTTTAAAAACTCAATCAAACAATCATCAGATAGTTTCAAAAGATTGTAGGATGGAAGATTTTTAATTATTTTTAATTTTTCTTCTAATAAAACATTATATTTTATAGGAAAACGCGTGATTTTTAAATTATTTACAGCATCATAATGTTTATCCCCAATATTTATTATTCTACCATTAGGTTGTCTTAGGGCTTTAAAATCAATTGCGGTGGAGGTATATATATCAACTTGGTAATTGTTTTTCGAATTTAATATCTCTGCCATCGTTTGAATATAAAACTCTGCCCCCGAGATTGCGGGGAAATATCTTGTTGGGAGATATAAAATCTTGTTCAAACTTAATATCCTTTTTATTTATCAATTATAATTATTATATGATAACTAAATGTCTAAGGATTTATTATTTGATGTTTATTCAATTGCAAAAAAGAAAGGCGTAATCGACGATGAGTTAATAAATTTCATTGATACGATTTTTCCTAATAAGGCAGATAAGGTTTTAGATGTTATAAAAAAAGGCATTACAAAATATACTTTTAAACCTTCAAATAGAGTTATTTGGCTCGCTTTAGGATCTATAAAAAAGAAGGTTAAAATTTATTCTAAAGATGACATAGATACAAAAAATCGTGAATATTTAATATATCCTAAAATATATTGTTCATGCCTAAATTTTTATAAGGAGGTTGTAATAAATCAATCCATAGGATATTGTAAACATCTTATAACTCAAGTAATATGTGAAGCATTAAATAAATATAAAAAAGTTGAGTTAAAAGATAAAGAATTTGAAGATTTAATTAATAATATAGAATCAAAATTTTAATACTTCTGCATTTTCTATTGAATTTTCAACTAAATCGAAAATATTGATTTTTGATTCTGAATGCTGTATTTCATGAGGTTTCGCGTGAGTTTCAGGGTATTGTGGATTAAATTTACACCCAGCTGATGGGATAGAAGATACTTCATATGACCCAATTTTTTTATTCATATTTATTACTTCTTGTTTATCACATCCTATTAGTGGTCTTAATACTATAAAATCTTGGATTATATTATTATATGAATATAAATTATCTAAAGTTTGACTGGCTTGTTCTCCCAAAATATCTCCTGTAACAATTATATTTGTATTTTCTAAACTTCCTAAACATTTTGCTGTTCGAAGCATTAACCGCTTGCATAAAACACAAGTTAATTTTCTATCGCAAAATTGTTTAAAAGCTTCCAAGTTGTTATCGTGGTTAATAATATAGATTTTTAATTCGTTATTTGTGTACCTTGATAATAATTTGACAAGATCTATAACTTTGTTTTTCATAGAATGATTTACATCGTCTGAGGTTAAAAATGAGAGAAACACCGGAATAAAATCCCTTTTTATCATTAAATACGCTGCGATTGAGCTGTCTAAACCACCTGAAAGTAAAGATATAAATTTTCTCATCGTTCACTTTAAATTTTAATTTGTAGTTATTTCTTCCCTTTCCCATTCTTTTAAATATTTATTAAAATCTTCAAGCATAATTTGTCTGGATATTTTAATTTTGTTTCTATATTCGAGTTTTTTAATTTTTAACATAATCTTTTTATTCTTTTTTAAGTGTTCTAGAGCTTTAGGATATTCATCTCTAAAAATCTCTTTAATATTTTCAAAATCCGTATTTTTTAAGAAATCGTAATATCTAATTACATAATTACATAATTGATCAATACTTATTTCAAAATTAAAAGCATCAACTTGTTTTAAAGCCAAGGGGTAAGCCTTGCAGGCTAATGGTTTAATTTCCTGTACTGTACAACCACAATTTTTATCATAAAAAGGGCATCCTTGAGTTTCATTGTCCAATCGTATTTTATATGTCACAACAAGTATTTTTTTGTTTAAAATGTCTGGAAATACTAAATCCTCGATAATTTTAAAGGCAATACCTTTTTTTTTAGCGATTTCTATTAATTTATTTGCCTCTTTAGGATATATTGGTATTCTTTTTTTGGAACCAAAAATTTCATGACAACACGTTCCGCATTTTAGACATTCATATTTTAGCTCAGTCAATTCCAAAAAATTACCTTTTTCAGATGATATTGATATGAAATCCTCATTATATTTATAGATACCTTAGAAAATTAATTTATGTGATATTATTAATGTATTACTTTAACAGTAAATCATGAGTCTATTAGGATAACACATTGATTTAAAGACATAAAAAAGATTCTAATTATATCGTATAAACAATACTTAAGGTAAAAAAATTGACTGAGTCTGGGATAAGGATTATTAAACATAATGATATTAAAGAAGAAGAATTCAAGGATCCTATTTGTATTTTAGGAATGCCAGGTATCGCTGATGTTGGAAAATTCGCTATAGATTCCTTAATTGGACAATTAGATGCCCAAAATTTTATGGATTTTATATTTGATGATTACCCCGCTGGAGCTATAGTTGATGATAGTCTATTATCAGCACCTAAAGCAGAAATTCTTTTTTGGAAAGATCCAAGTTATCGAAGAGATATTATTTTAATTACTGCAGATGCGCAAAGTTTAACACCTAAAGGCATATATAGAATTTCAAATTTTCTTACAGAGATAATATATCAATGTAATATTAAGTTGATAATTGCTTTGGGAGCGTATCCCGTAAATAGTCGCAAGATAGATCAAAAAATTCCAAAAATATATGCAAGTTCAACTAACCGAGAACTGTTAGATAATTTTTTATCAAAAAATAACTGTGAAAAAATCCAAAAAGGAGTTATTATTGGTGCTAATGGGTTAATCCCAACTTTGGCAAAAGCGAGATTTAATATAGATGGGATTGTTCTTTTGGCAGAAACGGATAACATTGCGATGCTTAATGAGGATATCACCGATCTAAAAGCTTCAATAACACTCTTAGAAATGATTAAGAAATCTTTTATGTTACCAATTAAAAAGAAATATTCCCTTGATAATTTAGAAGATATTACAAAAAGTCTTCAAAGTAAAAGAGACCAATTAGAAAAAGATCTCGGTACATTTCAATTTGTTGATATTGACGATAAGAGAAAGTCATTATACATTTAAAATTAATATTTTTTTTACATTATTAATGTTTTTAGGAATTCTACTAACAACTCTAATTATTTGCGAAAAATATTTTAACTTTAAATTATTTTAAAAAATATGAAGTATGTTTGCGCTAGAAAAAGTTGTGGGAAAGAAGTCTCTAAAAAAGAATTAAACGCTCTTCCTGGAATAAAATGTTCCCACTGTGGATTTCGCATCCTATACAAAAAACGCCCTGATGTTATAAAAAGAATTAAAGGGATATAAAACTTTATTAATTTGAAAGTAAGCCTTTTTTAAATGCGATTTATGGATTCAATTCAAATCTCATATGATTTACAAGTTCTTTATATCTGTTCCGTATAGTAGCTTCAGTTACCCCTGCTGCTAATGAGATCTCTTTTTGAGTCCGGCGTTCTCCTTCTTGTATCGCTGCTACATATAAAGCAGCACCCGCTAGACCAGTGGGAGCTTTTCCAGCAGTAATATGATATTTTTTTGCTAATTTTAATAATTCTGCTGCTCGATTCTGAGTTCTTCCTGAAAGTTTTAATTCAGCACAAAATCTAGGGATAAAATTTATTGGAGAGGAAACTTGAATGTTTATTTTTAATTCGATTAGAATTAACCTATAACAACGAGCAATTTTTTTTTTATCGACTAGGGCAAATTCGATAAAATCATCCAAAGTTTTCGGAATATTATTCAACCTGCATGATAAATAAATGGAAGCTATCAACATTGCTTCAATAGATCTTCCTCTTATTAGATTTTTTTGAGCCATTTTTCTGTATATATGAGCAGCCGATTCTTTTAAGGCTTTGGACAGATTCAATTGAGAAGAAAAGCGATCTAACTCGTTCATAGCATAAGCTAAATTTCGATCTATTGATTTATTTGTCCTCGTTCTTACATGCCATTTTCTTAAACGATACACTTCAGCTTTCATTTTTGGGCTGATACTTTTGCCGAACGCGTCTTTATTTTTCCACCCAATCATAGTGCTTAATCCTTTATCATGAATTGTCAAAGTTGTTGGCGCTCCTACTCTAACTTTTTTATTGGCTTCTTCTGAAGAGAAAGCTCTCCATTCAGGACCAGAATCAATGTTATTTTGGCTCAAAACTAAACCACATACATTGCAAATTAACTCACCACGGGTGCTATCAGAAATCAGATTTGTGTTCCCACATTCTGGGCATAAATTTAAATTATTTTGAAGCATTGAAAGATCCAATTACTTATACCCACATATATTTCAATTCCTTAATTTCTATAATTAAAGTCATACTTTTAAATGTTTGCGTTTTTAGGATTTATCAGTTAATAAAAATCACATTTTAAAATTTTTGTTTTTAATATTTCACCGAAAAATTTTAATAAGTTATATTTTTCTGATTATATAATGCGACATTTTTATAAAAGTCACGGTAAGCATTGTTATCTTCGATCTTTTCAGACATCTTGCAGAAAGTGTGGTGCTGATGTGTTGTATTGGGAATGCACTCATGGAAGTAAAATTTTTTTTGAGTACCCACCTTATGGAAAATTGCGAAGGCATTATTGTCGGAAACTTAATGGATTATCACATAAAAGAAAAATTTTTCCAGTTGTTGTTAAAAAACCTAAAGGTCTTTTGGAAAACCCATATTTTAGTTGCCCAGTGTGTGGGAAATTATTTAGAAAAGAAATCTATTTAAAAGATCATCTAAATGAACTAAAAAAAAATGATTCCAAGCATAAATTATTTTTTCAAAATAAAATAATATTTAAATATAAATTTAACGATGATATGAATAAATTAAAAACTGAAAAGAATAAATTTAAAGATAAACCTAGGTTTGGGAGAATTAATATAAGGGCATCAAAAAAATAAAATACAAACCCATAACATTTTAATAAAAATTTTATAATTATATTTATACTAATATATTATTATTAATTCTTCACTAGGATATATAAATCTAAAAAATTGAGGAAAAAATGCCAACTGATCCCGAAACTGTTATTTATAATTTATTGCAAAAAGATCCCAGTATTATTGCTGCTGCTGTAATTCAAGGAAGAGATAACATTCTTTACTCAACAGATAACTGGGACGTTAGCCCTGACATTGCTAAAGTTATTTCAAGTTGGAGCAGCTTAAACGCTCCGTTTATCATGATTTCTGGTGTGAAATATTCTGTGCTTCAATGTACATCAGAAAGGATGGTAGCTACTTCAATTCGGGGCGAAGGACACATAATTGGAGCAAAAGATGAAGAACACAAAATACTAATATACCTTGAACCAGATGGTGAACCTATGGGAGCAACGATGGATACATCAAGAGCAATTTCAGAGTTAAGTACAAAACAAGTTTATGTGGATACTAATACTCAATTTAGTGGAAGCGGTGTAACCCCTGCGCCTGTTGCAGGAAAAAGTATAGATCCTCAATTAAAAGGGGAAATTCAGTCTTTCTTAGAATGGATTAAAGATGGCGAGGGACTTTCAGGATATATTAATTATTATCTTCAACAAAATAACGCCCAAATCATATCCGAACTTTCAAAAATATATAACGAGTTAAGGCAAATATTTGGAGTGTAATTTGACATTTAACTATAGTCATATTATTTGAAAGTTCTCAGAAAAAACATAAAAACAATCAAAAATCTTCAAAAAGTAATGACAAATACCTCTCTCCAACAAATTTCCTTCCAAAAATCAAAATTCTCAAAATTGCAACGAGCGATGAAAAGTGGTTAAACAACCAAAAAAAAAGTTAGAAAAAAGAAAATCAGTGTATATAACAGATGAGGATTTAGAAATGGATATTCCTTTAGTTCCTGAAGCACCAAAAAAGTTAACAGTTAATTCTCGAGGTCTTTCTACTGACTTGCTTATTGAAATGAAAAAGCTTGAATCGGAAAAAGTAAAAGTAGTTTTAGTTAATTGTGAACGGTGTAAAAAAATAATCCCCGTGCCAATTCCAAAGAAATTTATATCAAAGTCAAAGCTACCTGTTGTTCCCATAAGTTATATTCACAAAAACCTTCAAAATAAAGATCAACATTGTATCACTCTTCATGTTGATCATGATTTTGATATACGTCGGCAACGTATATCAGATGTTGTTTTTTCTCCTTAGTAATTATATTCAAATTAAATTAGTAATAACCACGATAATAAAAGGAATTAAAAATAATAGACAGATAAAAGCAATAAAACTATTTCTCCACTTTAAATCGTTAGGATTAAGAATTGCATTGCAATTTTCACAATATTTCTGATTTGGGTCAATTATTTCACTATCGCAATTATAACATCGTGTTAGCACATGATTCTTTTTAATAGTAGAATTGTGTTTAGACCCAGACATTAAAATTCAAAGATTTATATAATTTAATAGAATTAAAAAAATGCTGTAAGCTATATTATATAATTCTCAATTTAAATAAAATTATAAATTCATTGTTTAATTGGTGATTAATCGATTTCGGGTTATATAGGTAAAAGAATTAGATTAGAACGAATTTTTAATAGGGAAACAAATAAGACGATTATAGTTCCTATGGACCATGGATTAACTGTAGGTCCTATTAAAGGAATTAAAAGAAGCTTAGGAGAAATGGTAAACAAAATAGCTTTAGGGGGCGCAAATGCCGTTTTAGGGCATATAGGGATTCCATTATACGCCCATAGAGGATATGGTCCAGATATTGGCTTAATTTTACATTTATCTGGTTCAACCTCTCTAAGTCCCGAGTCAAATTATAAAGTTTTAGTAAATAACGTATTAGACGCAGTAAAATTAGGAGCCGATGGTGTATCTTTGCATATTAATATTGGAACAAAGGCAGATCCAGAAATGCTAGAAATTTTAGGAGTAGTTTCACGTGAATGCCGAGAGTTTGGAATGCCCCTTTTGGCTATGATGTATCCTAGAGGGGAAAATATCGAAAATGAAAACGATGTTGAGGTCGTTAAAATAGCAGTAAGAGTCGCTGCTGAACTAGGGGCAGACATTGTGAAAACTAATTGGACGGGAGACCCTGATTCTTTTAGTGAAGTAGTTGAGGGGTGCATGGCACCAGTAATTATCGCGGGAGGAGTTAAAGCGGGGATTAAAGAACTTTTGGAAATAACTAAGCAATCCATAGATGTTGGAGGAGCTGGAGTTGCCTATGGAAGAAATGTATTTCAAGCGGATAATCCTACAAAAGTTGTGAAAGCACTTTATCTAATTGTTCATAAAAATTATGAAGTAGAAGAAGCCATTAAAGAAACAAACATAAAAGGTCTTTAAAACGCAAATTTATTAAATCAATAATAGTATTTATAAGAAATGAAACCTATAATCGAAAAAACAAAAGAGATTGATAAGATTAAGATTTATTTATCGCTTTTTAAATTGCAAAAAAGTTATCTCTTACTTATCTCTGATCAGGAAAACAGAGGTATCGGAAATGTAACTTTAGGAAGCCCACCTACAATTGAAGGAATGAAAGCGTCATCAGTTACACATCAGTTATTCGGAGTCCAAAGAAAATTATTAAGTAAAATTATTGTTGAAAAGACATCTTCTTATCTTAATGCCCCAGTATTATTATTGTTGTTTTTAAAATCAGTAGAAAACGAAAATGAGATCGTAAAAACGCTGATCTTATTCTTAAATGAAGCGTTAAATGAAATCTCTAACAATACTGATAAATAATTAAAGAGGTTGAAATAAGACATATTTTTAAGAGAAAAAATGCAGAGAAGGGGATTTGAACCCCTGTAGACCTATGTCAATGGATCTTGAGTGTGGTTCAAAAACGCAAAAGATTATGGTTTTTGAAAATGTCCATCACCGGTTGCCGCTTTATTATTCCTTATTTAGAAATAATTCTTGCTTTGACCTGGCTTGGTTATCTCTGCTCTATTTTAATTCTTTATTATCTCTTATATATTTTGTAATGATAAGCATAATTTAGTAATTTTTGAAGATGAGGTGATATTCGCATTATCATCCCATAAGAAACATAAATATAAAAAGGACCGCCATCATTCCGAACATAAAAATCATTTGAACCCTTCCTTTTTTCTTTTTCTTTTTTTCATGGATGTGATAATTATCTCGACAAGTTTGACTGCAAAACTGTTTATCCGTTGGCATTGCCTTTCCGCATATTGGACAATGACCATGTGGCCCCCATTTCTTTTTAATTTGGTCTTTCCATGAAGCTTGAGACATTTTTATTTCATCTATATATTGACTATTTAGAACTATGTTAGTAAAATGTTGCAAATTAAAATAATTTATTATAAAAAAATCTTAGTTTGATATAGTAGTACCAATAATCTCTTTTTCATCATTCCAAAATTTTTTCAATTGAATTAACTTTTTTCCTGAAATTACCATTATTGTAATTTTACTTCTTTTTAATATTTGTAAAGAAACTGCATCAAAAATCCTATATTCTCCCGCAGCTGCTTGCTTATCTCCTGATGAATGTATAATAATATCTCGTAATTTGTCATAAGAAAGATTTTTAATCAATTTTGCATCTTTAAAGAGTTTTGGATCTTTATCAAATATACCTTCTACATCTGTGAGGATTATTAACTTGTTAGCATTTATATATTCTGCAACTTCGATAGCTACGGAAGTTGTCGATTGACCCAGTTGTAAACCACCCATTACTACAATTTTATGAGTTAGAATAGCAATTGATAACTCTTCAATTGATTTTGGCACTTGGGGGTAAGCAAATTCTTTCAAATTGGAAATAATTAATCGAGAATTTATACGCGAAATATCAATTCCAATCAAATCACATAAAGCCTCATTCTGAGTAAAATCTCTTATAACATCAATGTATTCCCTCGCTATTATTCCTCCTCCACATACAATAACAATAGAATCGTATTCTTTATTGTTTTTGACTATATTGCAAAATTCAGTAATTCTTTTAGAATTTATCGTTTTCCCTTCAGAAAATAAAAGAGAACCCCCAATCTTTATCACAATATTCTTATTCATAATAAAATATAATTGATTTTTCTTTTTTAATATTATATATATAATTGAATTGATAAATTTGATTATTCAAGGAATATGGCTAATACGACAAATAAAATTACAGTTGAAGTTCCACATCGTATTTCTGGCTTTTTTGAGATTGTAGATAAAAAAAATGGGAATAAAATTAACAACCCTGAACAAATTGGTTCTCGAGGAGCTGGATTTAACGTAAGTGGGAAAGGAAGAACGGATTTATCGTTTGAAAACTTAGAGAAGGGAAAAGAAAGTTATTGTACTATTTTTATTAATGAAGAAAAGTTTAATAAAAAAGCAGAAACAACATGTTTTATCTTTGATTATGTTAAAAAATTGATAAAAGATCCCGTTAAAGTTAAAATCGAACATTTTTTCGATTTACCCGTTGGATGCGGATATGGTGCAAGTGGTTCAGGTGCATTAGGAACGATTTTTGGGTTGAATAGACTATTTAATCTAAACTTGGACGATTTAGAAAACGGAAAAATTGCACATATTGCAGAAGTTGTAAAGAAAACAGGATTAGGAACTGTTTGTGGCCAATTAGGAAGAGGTCTAGGTATTTTAAAGGAACCGGGTTATCCTTGCACCTATAAGCGCTTAAAAAGCCCTAATGATCTTTTAGTGATATGTGGTTCTTTTGGAACGATACAAACAAAATCAATCTTATCAGATGCGAGTTTGAGTTCAAAAATAAAACGAGCTGGTAAGATTGCTTTGAATAAATTAATGTTAGAGCCTAATTATAGAAATTTTATTAAGGTTTCATTTCAATTTGTAGAAGAGTCAGAGATATTGAAAATTTTACATTTAGATAGAATTAGGGAATTATTAAATGATTTACACAAATTAGATATCATAGGTGCCAGTATGAATCAATTAGGGCGCTCAGTTTATATATTTTGCAAAAAAGGAAAAGAAAACGAGGTTCTTGAAGTTTTAAATACATTTAAACCAGAAATATTAATATTTACATTAACTATTAATAACAAAAATACAATCTCTTTTTAAAAAAATTAATTTTTATTTTTTGCAGAATTTAATGATTTTGATTTTATTGTAGCTGATTCTACTGCTCTAATCATGGTTGCTCTCAATTTAGCTGATTCAATTTCGTGTATTGCAGTGATCGTCGTTCCTCCAGGAGTGGCTACCATATCTTTCAGTTCTCCGGGGTGTTTACCTGTTTCTAATAGTAATTTTGCAGAACCCAAAACAGTTTGAGCAGCTAATTTAAGAGATACGGCTCTAGGTAAGCCCATTTTCACGCCACCATCAGCTAATGCTTCTATAATAATAAAAATATAAGCGGGACCGCTTCCAGATAGTCCTGTAACCGCATCCAAATGAATTTCATCTAATTCTACTACTATACCGACAGCATTAAAAAGTTTTTTAACAAAGTCTATTTGGTAATCTTTGATGTTTTTGTTGTATGCTATTGCCGTTGCTGCAGCACCTATAAGTGCTGGAGTGTTTGTCATAATTCTTATTAATCCGATTGGGTTATTAATAAATTTAGTAATGTGAGTAAGAGAAATTCCCGCTGCTATAGAAATAATTGTTTGTTGTTCTGTAATTATTTGCCCAATTTCACGCAAAACGGTATCTATTACCTGAGGAATAACAGCAATTAAAATATATTTGGATGAGCGCACTAAATCCGCATTACTTTCAGCAATCTCAACATTAAATTCCTTAGATTGTATATTTCTTTTGTCTTCATCTATATCAAAAATAATAATTTCATTTTTATTAAGAGTATTCGTAGAAATTAATCTCTTTAATAAGGCAGAACCGATTTTTCCAATACCGATAATTCCTAATTCTTTATTGTACATAGATTTAGTTTATTAATGTAACCAAAATAATATTATTAAATAGAACGATAATTTAAAATATTAAAAAGGTAGTTCTCAGACAATATTCAATTAAATACATCACTAAGATTATTTGCTATAAATTCAGAGGATCTAATTCCGAAATCGTTCCATAAATTAATTTCTAAAATAATTTTATCTTTCACTTTATTAATTTGATGAAACTTATTATATTGAAAAAATTGAATCCCATTTTTATATTTATGAGGTAATTCTACAAAAATAGAAGCAATTCCTTTTTTTTTTTGAATGGTTAAGTAGTTTATTAATATTTTTTTTCCAATATGTTTTTTCCTGAAATTGGGATTTACATATATTAAATAGAGATTCGTTTTAGGCACAATTTTTTCTAATGAATCAACCTTGTGATTTTTTTCTTCCGCAACTAAAATTCCCACTAAAAGTTTCTTATAATATGCCGTTAATGTAAAATATTTGCGATTTAAAAAATTAATATTAAAATCTTCAATCAGTTGTAAAAATTCTTTAGCACACAGATTCAAGTCAATTAAATCTTCTTTATTTGCTTCTTTTATACTGATATCTGAATCGTCAATTTGAAATTCTCTCATAAACGGCTTAATTGTATAATTCCGATTTTAATTCTTCAATAAGATACCCTTTAATCATTCCATTATTTCTGTCATATCCTTCACAAACTACGCTCCTAACGCCAATTAAATCGGGTGAGATCTCTTTTATTTTAGCGATTGAATCTATCAATAAGTTTCCAGCTAGAGCAACTTCAAGGTTTAATTCTTTTGATTTATCTCTAAACTGTTTTAATTGTTTAACATTTAAAAAATCGAACAAATTCTTTCCATCTTTGATGAATGTATCAAGCATTGCAATATCAGAACCAGATTTTTCTGCGATATTGGGGATGGATAAAAAATCTGGTGATGAATTCATCCGTATTCTATCAGCATAACCCGCTACGACGATCTTTATATCCATATCGTAATTTTTTACAGCTTTTACAACTTTAGTCATTAAAATTATGCCTTCTTTTTCGGTATTTGGACCTTTAAGCCCCACTTTAATAATATCTGCCCCCGATACTGCAGCACCTAGAGCCGCTAACGAAGCTGAACCAGGTAAATTAGGAAAATCTCCAATAGTTGCGCTCAATAATTGAGAGCTATTAGGAGGAATTAAGCTCTTCATTTTTTTTATAATCCAAGGAAAATTTGCTCCAAGAGAACCTTCGCTTGGATTTTTGCAATCGATATAATTCACGTCTTTATCTTGAACTAGAACCTTTGCTTCCTCAATATCTTTAGGGCTTATCAACAATTTGATTCTTTTTTGCATAATCACTAAAATTTAAATGTAATTTTGAATGGAACGATTAGAATTTACTCATCTTAATAAACAAATGCGTTTAATAATAGATCTTTTATATTATCAAGCTAAAATATTTTTTTATTTTTAGATATTTGTAATTAAATTAAAACATATAAAGAACAAATGATATAAAAATTTAAATTAAATAATTATTATTAAATATCAAAAAAATTATGAATTTATTATGTCCCCAAAAGAAATCACAAAAGTAGACATAACAAACGAAGTATTTAGAGAGCCATTTGAAGTTATTAAACAAATATCCTTAAATTTAGATTCGTTAAAATATACTAAAGTTATTCAAACATTTGTAATGGAAGATCGAAGATTGAACCTCTCTTTAGAAAATCAAGGATCCAGTTATTTCAAGGGTAAGGTTGTTTGGATTGGCAATAGAAAAGATGATAGCGAAGGAACTATCTTTTGCGTTGATACTAAAACGGAATTAAAACAGATTAATCCTACTGCCGAAAATACTGAAAATGTTGTGCTTGATATAAAAAAGGAAATTATTAGAATATCTACTGCATCCAAAACGAAATGTACAGTTTGTGGAAAGAACATTGAAATTTTCGATGAAGTGACTGGTTGTCCAATTTGTGAAGCGAAAGCCCATAAAGGACATTTCATAGATTGGGTTAGAATGAAACATGCTTGTCCAGTTTGTAAAAAATCTTTAAATGTATCAAGTTCTGGTGTGATTTTTCTTGATTAACTTTGATTAAACTTTCTTATTTTATCAATATTAATAGTTCCATCGTGTAAAGCGGTTCCTATTAGAACTCCTGAGAAATTATGCTGATTATATAATTTAATATCATCCATATCCTTAATTCCTCCTCCAACTATTATATTTCCCTTAAATTCATCCCTTATTTGTTGATATAACTGCGGGATTCCACCTAACTTTTGCCCTACTTTATAAAGATCAAGTAGAATTATTTTTTCAACACCTAAATTTTCAATCTTCTTTATAATTTCAATTGGTTTCTGGTTTTGTAATTCTTTTATATTGGTTTGAATCAATTCGTTGTACATATCTATACTTACAATGGTTTTACTCTTACCATAAATTTTTAAACATTTAGAAATAACTTTTAAATTTTTTATCGTCTCTAATCCTAAAATTAATGTATCTATGCTATATTTAGAATATATTTTAACATTCTTTATAGACAAAATTCCTGGATCAATAATGATTTTAACATTTGGTATGGTTAAAATTTTTTCTAATAACTTAAAATTAGGTTCTTTTTTGATTATTGCATCTAAATCGGCAATATATATATCTTTGATTTCATAATCATCTTTCAATTTTTTAACTATTTTTATTGGATCACAGTTATTTATCCAAACCGCCTTTAATGGTTTATATCTCTCTCGTTCTCCTTTTATGGCATGAACCGCTTCAGAGTTTAACACATCAATTACGGGTATGATCTTAAAACTACTCATCTTTTCGACTTAAAATTTTTATTTTTTCTTAGATAAAATCAACAAATTACCAATATGAAATACTCTTTTTTTTTTTAAATAGTGATTAATTAATTATTAAATAGTTTTATTTTTAAAGTATTAATTCTAAAATTATCTTTGAATAAAAAAACCTTTTTAAAATAGTGAAATAAATGAAAACGGAAGCATATATTAATAAAATTATTGAGGATACTGGTCTATCTAGAACTGATATTCAAAGCTTAGTAGAAGAAAAAAAAGAAGAACTTAAGGGTTTAATCTCAGACGAAGGAGCTTTGTTTGTAATTGCTAAAGAGTTAGGAGTAGATGTGACGAGTGAAAATAAGGACATCTTGAATGAAATTGAGTTAAATATCTCAGATATTACATTAAATATGAAAAATATTGCTATTGTCGGTAGAGTTAAGGATATATATCATGTTAATAATTTTACTAAAAGCAGTGGAGAAACTGGACATGTAGGATCGTTTTTGTTACATGATAATACAGGCGATATCCGTATTGTTTTATGGGATGACCAAGTGAGCATTTTTAAAGATGAACGCTTTGAAAAAAATGAAATTGTTAAAATTTTAAATGGTAATGCAAAAAAGGGAAGATTTGATGGAATAGAGATTCATGTTGGAGGATTTAGCAAAATTGATTTGGCTCCTGAGGATGTTGATTACAAGAAATACCCAAAGATTATTGAAGAATTCACAAAAATTCAAGAGATCAACGAAAAGTTAGGATCTTTATCAACTGAGGGAAAGGTAATGAACCATTTCCCCGTAAAAGATTTCATTAGGAAAGATGGGCAAAACGGTAGGGTTAGTTCAATAATACTGAGAGATTCAACGGGCAAAGTAAGAATAACTTTTTGGAATGAAGATATCGAAAAAATCAAAAATGTTGAAGTTGGTGATTTTATTTCGCTCACTAACTTAAATCCAAGAAAAAGTAACTATGCAGAAAACAGAATTGATGTGCACGCAACTCCGTGGACAAAAATAACGAAAACAGATAAAACATTGAATTTAGATGCAAAATTTATTGATAAAATCGTAAATCTTCAACAGGAGAAGGATTACGCTTCATTTCAAGGAATTATTGTTTCAGTAGAAGACTTAAGAAAGGTTACACTAAAATCAGGAGACGAGGTATCTCTATTAAGTTTTTCGGTAAGTGACGATACCGATAGCATAAGAGTTACTGCATGGCGGGAAAAAGCAGATGAATTATCAAAGTCTCTAAAGATTGGAGAGGGTATTTCGTTAAAAAATGTTGTATTAAGATTTAGTAATTATTGGGAAAAAAATGAAGCATCAATTCAAAATGACTCTAGTTTAGAAAAATTAGATTTAAAAATCTCAAATCTAAAAATTTCAGAAACTCCATCAAAAGAACAGCGTCGAACTTTTTCAAGAAATTTTACTGAAATTAATTCGATACAATCATCTGGGTTTTTTGAAATAAAGGGATTTATTTCTAATGAATTAAAAAAAATCAATTTCTACGAAGCTTGTACTACTTGTAGAAGAAAAATTGATAATTGTAAATGCGACCAAAAAGGTAATACAAAACTTACAATGATTGTTAGTCATTTCGTTGAAGATGAAAGCGGTAAAATTAGGGCTACATTTATCGGAGAAGCAGCAGAAAAATTAATTGGAAATAACGCTGATACAATTATAAAAGTTAAAGATACTCCAGATTATGAAAAATTATTAGAAAAATTCTCTGCTGAAATCGTTGGAAGAGATATTATGATTAGAGGTTCAGTAAAATTTAATGATTTTAGTGATTCCTATGAAATTGTTGCTTCAGATTTTCAGGATATCAATGTGGAAGAAGAATTAGATAATAGTATGAAGGAAATCTTGACTTAAATAAAAATTTTTATAAAAAAGCTTTTTTATTAATTTTTGTTTCTATTTCATGAATTATCTTAAAAATTATTAGTTTTTAGATTAGAAACATGAGGCATGTTGATATTGTTGGGTTAGGCGAAGTGGTTTTAGATTGGGTTGCTGAAATACCACACTTTCCGAAACCGGATGAAAAGATTGATGCATTAAGCGAGAATTATTTTTCAGGAGGTGTTACAGCTAATTATTTAGTAGCAGTAGCTAGATTGGGGGGCTTATGCGGATTTATAGGTGCTGTTGGAGATGATTCGTATGGTGATTTCTTGGTTGATGATTTCGTTAAAGAAAAGGTAGACACAACTTTTATTGTAAAGAAGCCAAATAAAAAAACACCTGTTAATTTTATATTTATTGCTAAAGGGGAAAAGTCAATAATTCAATCTCCTCACATGCAAACAACAAAAATAGATGTTAATGATTTAAATGAATCTTTTATAGCAGAATCTAAGCTATTACATACTACAATGATTCATCAAGAAGTTACTGAAAAAGCCATTGAAATTGCTAAAAGAAATAATGTTAAAATTAGTATTGATTTAGAATCTCAAATTGCGCAAAAAGGCTGGCAATATTTAAAAAATCTACTTTTAAATGCTGATATTTTAATTCCAAATAAAGAAGGGGCAAAAATTATAACGAACAGCGATAATCCTGAAAAAGCAGCTAATATTTTAGTGAAAAAAGGGATACCTATTGTAATTATTACATTAGGAAGTAAGGGGGCGTTAATAACCACAAGTGACTTTCAAAAAAGGATACCTACTTACGATATTAAACATATTATTGATACTACAGGGGCAGGAGATACATTCAATGGTGCATTTTCTCTAGCTTACTGGATTAAAGGTTGGGATTTAGAAAAAGCCTGTAAATACGGTAATGCTGCAGCTTCTTTGAAGATCCAAAAATTAGGTGCGAGATCTGGTATGCCTAAAGAAAATGAGTTGTTAGATTTCTTAAAGAAGAATGATGATACATTCTAATAAAATTTGTAGGTTTAATAGTAGATTTTTTTATGAATAAATTACACTTATATTTTTAAAATTCTCGCTACTGATTAGTACATCTAACTTTTCTAATATCGCTTCTGAGGTAAGTTGAGTATGCGGTTGATTAAATGGCCAAATACCAATTAGAATATCTCCTAGCTTTTTTACATTCCCAATTAAAAAACCTTCCTTTTTTCCATCTAATAAATATGTGTAGAGAATAACGATATAATAATTAAAATTATAATTAATAGCTACATCTCCACTTTTTATTACTTCTCGAATGTTTTGAAAATTTATTACATTTTGACGCTTTTGACTTAATATTTTTAGAGACGAAAAATATTGAGAAAGAATATTAATCGGTTTATCAGAGATTATGCTTTTAAAAGTTAATGAATGCGATTCATTTTTATCTCCTTTAATCCCCTTAAAAATTACCTTGTAAAATATTGCACTCATTGAAATCTAATTTATCTCTTTTTTAATATTAAAATAAAAAAAAAAGCAAATGAACTATCGTTACTATTATTATTTTATTTTTTTTTATATGGTTTCCTCATCATCCCTTGTCGAATGATAATATTTTCTTCAGGGAAGCCCAAGTCAATTAAAAATTTTTTCAACTTAAACTTGTGATCTCCTTGAAGTTCGATTAAATTTCCTCTAACAGTTCCTCCAGAAGCACATTTCTTTTTGGCTTGCGTAAGGATATCCTTTAAGTTTGCGTCTATATTTCCTTCGAAGGTGATAACTGTAACCACACGCCCCCATTTCCTTCGATCGTTAGAGATAATAATTTGTTGTTCATCTGCGCTTAAACTATCGCATATACATAGGTCTTTCGGAAAACTACATACCGGACAAATGTCTTCTTCTTTAATACTCCTTTTTCACAACCTTTATTATTGAAACTTATTAAAATACAGTACTAAAAAATAATAGAACTAAATCTTATAAAAACCTTTTTTTATTTTGGTTTTGTATAATTTTAAAAATGTTAAGTTTTTATAAGGAATTGATTAATTTGGTTTTTAGGTTTTATTATTAACAACATTATAAAAATAAATTCTTATTTAATATAATTAAAAAAAATAATTCATGAAAAAAAATGATGAGTTCATGGATTTTTAAAGTGATCGTAGCAGGAGCGGGTGGTGTGGGAAAAACCGCTATGGTAACTCGATATTGTACAGGAAAATTTGAAGAAGGCTATAAAATGACTATAGGTGCGGGATTCCACACAAAGTCAGAAGTCCTTGACACAGGAGAGTCCGTAAAAATGCAATTATGGGACTTCGCAGGAGAAAAACGCTTCCGAGAGCTTTTACCAGACTATTGTAAGGGAGCGAGTGGAGCTTTTATTTGCTTTGATATAACAGATTACGACACTTTCAGAGAAATTCCAGGTTGGCTAAAAATTATTCGCAAAAAAGCAGGTTTTGTGCCTATTATTCTTATGGGTATGAAGTGGGATCTATCGACCCACGAAGTGGATTTCGAAATCGCGAATGAATACGCCCAAAATGCTAAATGCAATCAATGTGTTTTTACTTCTTCAAAAGAAAATATAAACGTAAACGAATCGTTTCAAGCTATGGCAAAGTGGCTTATATTTTATGCAAACCAAGCGTAATTTGTCCTACTTTTAGAATTTGCCATTTTAACCGCAAAAAAGAAACATAAACATTTTTGATATTTCAGTAGTGAACATAATTCTAAGCAATATTTTTCTTCTGCTTGTTGGCATGTCTTCTATAATATACGAATATATAGATATAAAGGAAATTATAAGTTCAAGAAAAGACCTAGAAATTACATTTGTAAATTAATCTGTAGAATTTAAATAGGTGATTTTAAATAAAATATAGATGATCGCCTATCTTTTTCGTGTAAAATTTTTAAGTATAATTGACCAATTTATACCAAACTTTGACGGTCTGTTTATCGAGATTAATTCGTTTATAGAATTGGTATTTGGGTATATGAAATATGTTTTTTTTGGTATACTTCTCATTATCGGAATCTTAACCTTGTTAAGTTTAAGAGGTAATTACTTTTTTGAAAGAATAAGATACAGCGAGGAAAAAAAATTAGCAGATAATCCTATGACGAAGCCTCGTTTGATTCTGGGGTCATTATATATCGTTTTCGCGTTCGGAATTCTACTCGATTGGTTCACATACTTCTTGCTTGCCGTTTTAGACCCTCTACCAGATCGACTCGTTTTTAATTTTATCTCTCTTTCAGGTATAATCGATCCATTTGCTACGAATAACATTTCGGATATAAGTAAGACAGTGTATCCTTACGAGAAAACAATATACTACGGAGTGGCAATCGTCTCCTTTATGGCTCTCTTGACGATTACAATAAGTCTATGGCAGATAATTAATAAAGAAGGAACGAAAACAAAAAAATCAATGATCTCTTTAATTACTGGCATCGTAATTGGATTAATTGCGGGATTTACAACTTGCCTTCCTTTGTTTCTCTAAATTGGAAAAAATATCTTCTCTATATTTCAAAACTATCACGCGAAGGAAAAACGGTTCAAACAAAAACTCTAGCTGAAAGCGTCGGAGTCAACAACAGAACCACGCGAAAAAATATTCAGAAGTTAATAAGCAAAGGTTTAATCACTATCACCGGAGTACACACTAATAGAACAATAATTTTTACAGAAAACGGAAGAAAAGAAACAGTAAAGGTTAAAAGAAATAAAAGCGCCCCGAGCTTTTCCAAACCTTGGAATTCAAGAGTTTTATGGATCGAACATGCGACCGCCCGGTTAACTTCCGGTTTTGTGGTAAATCCCGCCATCATATAAACCCACAATGGCTAAAAAAAGCCGGGTGCTGTAGGCAACAATTTTACATTGTTCTACTTAGTCAAACACACCGAAACGGTGCTCTTTCCAATTCTAACTGAGCTATCGAGGCAGCTCCTATATTCCTATGCAAAATGCGCGTAGCTCTTCTGTCGATGTTTGGACTGGGACGAATACACTACAGAGCATTTATAAAATAAAGTTTTGTTATATTCTTACGATAAAAGAATGCTAAAAACAATTATTTTAATATAAATTCTAATTAATGTTTAATTTTAAATTTTGTTATGTGAGAAATTGAGAGGTATTACTACGATTTGAATTTTACAAAAATTCGATTAGAACATTAAATATGCTCCCGCCGGGATTCGAACCCGGTTAATGATACGGTCCGAGATGGATCGTATAGTCACCAGGGTGAAAGCCTAGCATGCGAAGCCCTTTCTTGAAAGTTTGGGAAAGATTGGCCGAGCTACACTACAGGAGCATGGTTCCAATGCTTATTTTTAGTTTTGAATTATTTCAAACTGATTCTTAAAATTGAACAAAAACGATTCTAAATATATTTTTCTAATTAACGCTTGATTTTAAATTTTTTTATAATAGAAATTGCGAAAGGTAGGAGGACGAAATTTAGGGTATATGGTATATTGCTAAAAATTTTCGATATTAATATTAATTTGGGCATTTTGAATTTTCGCTGTATTTAATTTTAGATTATATTAATTAATTGATCTATCTTTGGAATCCCCTTTCTACCTTCTTAGGTCTTTATTTATTTTCTCAACAATAACGATGGGTTTTATTATGAGAGTCAAGTATAAATATAGCCTTAACTAGATATACTTTAATTCATTTAAGACAAAAATTTTGAAGCGTGAAATAAAATGAAAATAAAAAAGTCACATGTTAATATTAATGTCGGCCTTCTTATCCTAATTCTTTCGCTTACCGTAGTTGGCTCAATAAATCAAACTTTTAAACCTCAATATAAACTTGAGACTCCAAAGTCGAGCACAGGCGAAATCACCATCGTCACTCCCGAAAATAAAACCTATACCGAAGCGATGGCGGGATACTATCCTGGCACATTTGGATTTGAAGATAATCTACCAGGATCAATTCCAGATGGGTGGTACACCCGAAGTTCAGGAGATGGATATTATGAGATAGATCATCTACTGGAGGACCACTATGATGTGTATGAAATTAGAAAAAGTGGTGGTACAAGTAAAGTTGAAACTTATAACATCCTTCCTCAAAGCGCGACCATAGGAACAATTGAGTTTTGGTTATATAAAGACACAGATTCTAATACAGATCCTACAAGAATAACATTGCGAGACGAACCAACCGGAGGGTATATTCCTTTTGGTATTGAAAATGAAGATTTATTTATTGGTGCATGGTCTGAAAAAATATATACTTTCAATAATGTTTTTATTAAAAACGAATGGCATCATATCAGAGTTGATTTCGATCTAAATGTAGGATGGCAGCTTAAACTTGATGGTACTTGGTATGGAGCAGGATATGCGTTCACAGTTTATGCATCAGATCATCCTCTTCCGTCTAAAATAAATACATTTCATGTTGAATCGATTTATTCTGGTGATAATCCTAGTTATGGCGCTTGGTTCGACGCGATTAGTTATTCTTGGGATCCAAAGTATAATATTGGTGATAATCTGAAAGAAGGATTACTCTTAAGTTATGAGAATACCACTACTTTAGATTGGAAAGGATATTCACTGGATGGAGCAGCTAATAAAACAATCTTAGGAAATACAACAATTCCAATGCCTGCTGATGGCTTACACCGCATTCAAGTATTTGGAAACGATACAATGGGAACCATATACGACTCAGATGTTCGCCATTTTACTGTTGATACTTCCCCGTATATTAATATAATTTCACCTGAAAATAAAACCTATACCGAGCCGGACAGCGGGTATTACCCCGCGACGTACGGATTTGAAAACGATGAAATTGGATCAACACCAGACGAATGGGGAAATCTTTCCGGAGGAGGGTGTACTTCCACAGTGATTCATGACCATAATAATCATGAAAAGGTTCTTGATTTGTTAGAT
>Ga0114923_10000476_pt1 | contig 31853 bp, 26 predicted proteins | sample SumtaG_FD_89578 | JGI IMG/M metagenome (GOLD analysis project Ga0114923, IMG submission 89578) | Deep subsurface microbial communities from Indian Ocean to uncover new lineages of life (NeLLi) - Sumatra_00157 metaG | ecosystem: Environmental > Aquatic > Marine > Oceanic > Sediment | place: near... | reverse complement strand
TGATTTTGTTGATAAGTTTGGCAACTAAACGGTTTTGGTAAAGAGGATCAGGAGGAGTAAGGCGTTTTTTAGTTTTTCCGGTTCTAGGCATAGATTAAGCTTTCTTAGGCTCTTCTTTTTTTGGTTCTGGAGTTTTATCGTCAGCAGCCACAGTACCGGTGGCAGCAGTAGCAGAGGTGGTAGCCCCACTGATTTTGGTGCCATATTTTGAGCGAGAGGTTTTACGGTTGGCAACACCAGAGGCGTCGTATTTACCTCTAATAATATGGTATTTGACACCAGGTAGATCTCTGACGCGGCCACCCCTGACCAAAACAATTGAGTGCTCGGCTAGATCATGGCCAATACCAGGGATATAGGCAGTAACTTCTTGCTTGTTTGATAATCTAACCCGGGCAACTTTTCTAAGAGCAGAGTTGGGTTTTTTAGGGGTCATGGTTTTAACTACAAGGCAGACTCCCCTTTTTTGAGGGTTGATGGTAGGAATTATGCGCCTATCCTTAAGATTAAAGGTTTTACGCAAAGCAGTGGCTTTAACCTTTTTGGGCTGAGGCTGTCTTTTTTTCTTAACTAGTTGGTTGATGGTTGGCATAAAGTTAATTAATTTAATTGATCTAATTATTCTAACCTGGCTCTTCCCTCATTAGTAGGAATGAGTCGACCGATTATAACATTTTCTTTGAGGCCAAGAAGATTGTCGATTTTACCACTAGCAGCAGCATTGGTGAGAATGGCAGAGGTATGTTGGAAGGAGGCGGCTGAAAGCCAAGATTCGGTATGAAGAGAAGAACGGGTAATGCCAAGAATTATTTGAGCAGCGGTGCCTGGCCGGGCTTTTTTGGCTTTAGCCTGATGATTGGCTTTATCAAAACGAGTTTTTTCAATAAATTCACCGACTAATAGATCAGTGTCACCAACTGTTTGAATCTGAACTTTATCAGACATTTTTCTAATAATGACCTCAAAGTGTTTATCATGAATGGGGATACCCTGAGATTCATAAACCGCTTGAATTTCTTGAATAAGGTATTCTTGAGTCCCGCGGAGTCCGCGAATATCAAGCAGGCTTTTAATGTTTAAAGCGCCAGAAGCGAGTCGTTCACCGACAGCGACTAACTGATTGTTTTTAACCTTTAAGGTAGAGGTGAGAGGGACTAGATAAGTTTTGGCTTCTGATTTTTTAGTGGGCGTGATGGTAACTTCATAGCCTTGAGAGATTTCTTCAATAGAAACTTTACCAGCAACTTCACTTAAAGGCGAAGCCACCTTAGGAGTCCGAGCTTCAAAAAGTTCTTCAACGCGAGGCAGACCCTGAGTAACGTCAGAGATAACAATGCCGCCAAAGTGCTTAACCCTCATGGTTAACTGAGTACCAGGCTCGCCAATTGATTGAGCAGCGACTACACCGACAGGAGCACCAATGGTAACTTTTTTCCTGGTAGAAAAATCCCAACCATAACAGACGGCACAAAGGCCGTACTTGGCTTCACAGGTTAGAGGTGATCTGACTTTGAGCTCAGCCACTTTGGCTTTGGTGATGGTTTCAGCCAGATCTTCGGTGATAAGCTTGCCTTTTTTAGCCAGGACTTTTTTGGTCTGAGGATGAGTTAGTTGTTCAGCTAGAAAGCGACCGGTAATTCTGGTGGTAAAGACTTGGCTGCGCTTATCGGTTGATTTAATAACCAAGCCGTCTTTGGTTTTACAGTTCTCGAGTCTAATAATCATGTCATGGGCAACATCAACCAGACGACGGGTGAGGTAGCCAGCATCAGCGGTTTTAATAGCAGAGTCAGTCAAGCCTTTACGAGAGCCTCGAGAGGAGGTAACGTACTCAAAGATAGACAGACCTTCTCTGAAGTTTGATTTGGTGGGCAGTTCAACGATTTTACCTAAAGGATCAACCACTAAGCCACGCATGGCTGCTAGCTGCTTAACCTGATCTTTGGAGGCTCGAGTACCACCAGAGTTGATAATTAACTTGACAGCATTGTTGGCTTCAAAGTTATCCCAGGTTTTCTCGGCAATAATGTCGGTGGTGTCCATCCAGAGTTCGTTACTGAGGCGGCGTTTTTCTTCTTTAGTAATGAGGCCGTTTTTGTAGTTTTCCTCGATCAGAGAAGCTTTTTTGTTAGAGTCTTTAATAATGGTTTCTTTTTGAGGAATGATTTTGCAGTCGCTAACAGCTACCGACATACCAGAGAGGGTAGCGGCAAAAAAGCCAAGATCTTTAAGATCGTCAATCAATTGAACAATGTCTTCATTTTGACAGATATTAATAGCTTGTTTAATCAGATTTTTGATGGCAGAGGCATTAACAGTCTGATTGATAAAGCCAAGTTCTGTTGGTAAAACCTGGTTAAAGAGGAGTCTGCCAATGGTGATGTTAATAATTTGATGATTATACCTAACCTTAATGGCTTGGCGGAGGTTAATTCGGTGGGTTTGGTAGGCAAGAATTGCTTCAGAAACAGAGGCATAAATGGTGGGATCAGGTTCAAGTCCTGAGTCAATAGAGGTGAGATAGTAAGTACCGAGAGCCATTTCTTTGTTAGGAATGGTGATGGGTGAGCCGTCGGCAGGTTTAAGCAGGTTTTTGTCAGGCATCATGTAGTCAATAGCTTCTTTTTTAGACTCTTTACTTAAGGGCACATGGATGGCCATTTGATCACCATCAAAATCAGCGTTGTAGCCCGCGCAGACACAGGGATGAATCTGAATAGCATTACCTTCGATTAAAACTGGATAAAAAGCCTGGATGCCAAGTTTGTGAAGAGTAGGAGCCCGGTTAAGTAAAATAGGGTGGTCTTTAATAATGTCTTCGAGGATGTCAAAGACCTCAAGAGGTTTTCTTTCAAGGACATGCTTGGCAGATTTGACGTTAGGAGCATGACCGCGGTTGATAATTTCCCTTAAAACATAAGGTTTAAAGATCTCCAAAGCCATGAGCTTGGGAATGCCGGCTTGGCGGAGTTTTAAGTCAGGACCAACGACAATGACTGAGCGGCCAGAGTAGTCAACTCGTTTGCCGAGGAGGTTTTGACGGAAACGGCCTTGTTTGCCGCGAAGCATGTCAGCCAAAGAACGGAGTTCTTTGCTGCCACGACGACGAATGGTTCGGGCTTGAGAGGTGTCAATGAGAGTGTCAACTGATTCTTGGAGCATGCGTTTTTCGTTTCTTAAGATGATTTCCGGAGCACCGAGATTAACGAGATGTTTAAGGCGGTTGTTGCGGTTAATAACTCGGCGGTAAAGATCGTTAATGTCTGAAGAGGCGAAGTGACCGCCGGAAAGCTGAACCATGGGGCGGAGATCAGGAGGAATGACGGGCAGGATATTAATCACCATCCAGGTTGGATCAATGCCGACCCTTTTAAAGGCTTCGATTATGCGAAGACACTTGGTGGCCTTGATCTGACGTTGGCCAGAATACTTTTGAATTTCTTGCTTAAATCGAGCAGCCATTTTATTAAGATCGAGTTTTTTGATGACTTCGAGAATGGCTTCGGCGCCCATGCCGACTTTCATAAAACCGCTGGCATTATAGTCAACTAATTTTAAGTATTCTTCCTCAGAAAGAACGATGAAGTCTTTAGTTTTTTTAACCAAGTCTTTAACAGCGGTAAAAATATCTTTGACGGTATCTTTTTCAGCCACTGAGGTTTCTTTTAAGGAGGAGAGGTCGCGTTTGATTTTTAATTTAGCTTCATTAACAGCCAAGTCTTGCTGCTCTTTAGATTTGATTTTTTTCTTGATAGCGGTAATGGCTTTAAGACCCTCTTGTTTAGCCAACTTGATGTCTTGCTGGTATTTGATTTCTAGGTCTTTAGTTTTCGAGCCAAGCTGTTTGTCGAGATCTTTAAAGATAGCTTTTTTAGCCCGATCATCAACCTCGATAACTAGATATTTGGCGAAATAAATGACGCCGGAGAGATTGCGAGGGGAAATACCCAAGAGTAAAGATAAATGAGAGGGACTGCCTTTAAAGAACCAGATATGAGCCACTGAGCAAGCCAGATTGATGTGACCCATGCGTTCACGACGAACCCGACTTTGAGTCACTTCAACACCACATTTATCGCAGATAATGCCTCGGTAGCGAATACGTTTGTATTTACCACAATAACATTCCCAGTCTTTAGTAGGACCAAAGATGCGCTCACAAAAAAGACCATCTTTTTCAGGCTTTAAGGTGCGATAGTTGATGGTTTCAGGCTTGAGGATTTCGCCATGAGACCAAGATTTGATGATCTCGGGTGAGGCGAGTTTAATCTGTAAGCTGGTAAAGTCGGTTAGTTTACTCATTTGGATGATTTAGTTGATTTAGTTGATTTAGTTGATTTAGATTTTTTAGGTTCTTTTTTAACTTCTTTTGGAGATTTTTCTTTTGATTTGATTGGGGCTTCAGAAGTAAGTTCATCTTCATCTTCGTCTTCATCTTTAACAGCATCGTCGGTAGTGCCACTGGGAATAACATTGAGACAAAGACTGTTGAGTTCTTTAACTAAAACTCGGAAGGATTCGGGGACAGTGGCCTCAGGAATATCCAGGCTTTTAACAATGGCTTCAAAGGCTTTGGCACGACCAACGACATCGTCGGATTTAATGGTCAACATTTCCTGAAGGCTGTAGGCAGCTCGATGAGCTTCCAGAGCCCAGACTTCCATTTCGCCTAGACGCTGACCACCCATTTGAGCTTTACCGCCAAGAGGTTGTTGAGTGACTAAAGAGTAAGGACCGGTAGAGCGGGCGTGGATTTTGTCCTCAACCATGTGAATAAGCTTGAGAATATAGGCGACACCGACAGCGGTTTTTTCTTTAAAGGATTCGCCAGTACGACCATCATAAAGAGTAACCTTACCATCAACTGGCAACTTAGCTTTTTTAAGTTCTTGGGCAATCAAGTCTTCTTCAACATGTTCAAAAACAGGCAAAGCTAGGCGATAATTGAGTTTTTGGGCAGCCCAGCCGAGCTGAGCCTCTAAGAGCTGACCGAGATTCATGCGAGCCAGAACTGATAAGGGAGAGATAATGATGTCAACTGGAGTGCCATCATCAAAGTAAGGCATGTCAGCAGCAGGAACGATTTTAGAGATAACGCCTTTGTTGCCGTGACGACCGGCCAGTTTGTCACCGACTACGATTTTTCTCATCTGAGCGACTTGGACTTTGACTTTTTTGATAACACCAGGGTCAAGTTCATCGCCTTGGTCACGATCAAAGATTTTAACGTCAATGACGATACCGCCTTCGCCATGAGGGACTCGTAAGGAGGTGTCTCTGACTTCCCTAGCCTTTTCTCCAAAAATGGCCCGGAGAAGTCTTTCTTCGGCAGTCAATTCGGTTTCGCCTTTAGGAGCAATTTTGCCGACTAGAATTTCATTGGGTTCGACTTGACTGCCGATAACCACAATGCCGTCTTCACTAAGATTGGCCAGTTCGGTTTCACCGACATTAGGAATGTCACGGGTTAATTCTTCGGGGCCGAGTTTGGTGTCCATGACTTTAGATTCATATTCATTAATCATGATAGAGGTGAGAACGTCTTGTTTAACCAAGCGGTCAGAGATGATGATGGCGTCTTCATAGCCTAAACCTTCGTAACTCATATAAGCAATGGTGAGGTTTTGACCAAGGGCGAGCTCGCCTTTGTCACAGGCAGGGCCATCAATAATGATTTGACCGGTCTTAACTTTGTCACCAATGTCTACCAAGGGTCGTTGAGAATAGCAGGTAGATTGAGTGGTGCGGGAGAATTTGGTGACTTGGTAATGAATGTTTCTACCAGAAACAGAAATGTTCTCAGGTAGATGGGGCTTGAGGGCTTTAAGCTTTTTAAGGTCTTGAGGATCGGTTTTAATAATGACTATTTGAGAGTCAAGATAGGTGACCTTACCAGAGACTAAGGCGGTGACGATCCGGTTCATGGCTGAGGCGACAGTAGATTCCATGCCAGTGCCAATAATAGGAGAATCGGGTTTGACTAGGGGGACTGCTTGGCATTGCATGTGGGTGCCCATTAGGGCTCGGTTGGCTTCGTCGTGAGCAATAAAGGGAATTAAGGAGGCAGAGGTGCCGACTACCTGGCGAGGAACAACATCAATATACTCGATTTGATTGCTGGAAACCTCGAGGAACTCGGTTTGATAACGAGCTGGAACCCATTCGTCAACAATGCAGCTTTGGTTGTCAATAGAAACTTCGGCATGAGTGATGTAGTGATTTTCTTCTTCGTCAGAGGCGAGATAGACAATTTCGCCAGTAACTTTCATTTTGGTTTGTTTACCCCGAGTTTGTTTGATAACTCTACGATAAGGAGTTTCTAAGAAGCCGAATTGATTGACTCGGGCATAAAGAGCTAAATAAGTAACTAAGCCAATGTTAGGGCCTTCAGGAGATCTGACTGGGCAGATGCGCCCGTACTGGCTGGCGTTGATGTCTCGCATGGAGAAGGAGGCACGTTCACGGGTGACCCCACCAGGGCCCATGACTGATAAACGACGAAGATTATCAAGCTCGGATAAAGGATTGGTTTGGTCAAGAATGGTGGAAAGACGATTACGCCGGAAAAAGTCAGAGATGGCAGCAATGACTGGCCGAGGATTAACTAAGGTACCGGGAGTAATCTCAACATCAGCTTTGGCTAAACTCATTTTCTCTCTAATGGAGCGTTCGAGGCGCAAAAGGCCGACTCTAAAGGAGGTGGTGGCGACTAACTCACCGATGCGGCGAACTCGACGATTAGACAAAGAGTCAATGTCATCAACTTTGCCTTGACCGTTTTGCAGACTAATGAGGTATTTAATGGTGGCAATGATGTCCTGACCAGTGAGGACGCGAGTGTTGATGTCCAGATTAAGACCAAGACGACGATTGAGCTTGTAGCGACCAACATCGCCAAGATCGTAACGGCGAGGATCAAAAAACATCCGTTGAAGCAGCTCTTTAGCATTCTCAAGAATGGCGGGTTCGCCAGGCCGCATTTTTTGATAAATCTCAATTAAGGCTTCTTCGTGAGTTTTGCTGGGGTCTTTCTCGAGGCTGGAGAGGAGATAGGGACGTTTTTGATCGGTGTCAACGTCAGAGTAGAGCTGGATGAGTTCTTCGTCAGTAAAAGGCTGGATGGCCCGGAGTAAAGTGGTGGCAGCTAGTTTGCGGTGGCGGTCGATCTTGACACTAATGGTGTTGTAGCGGGAAATAGCTATCTCAAGCCAAGAGCCGCGTAAAGGGCGAAGTTCTGCCTGATAAAGATTGCGACCAGTGGACAAGTCAACTGTGCCGGAAAAAAAGACGCCCGGAGATCGGACGAGTTGATTAACTACGGCTCGCTCAATGCCGTTAATGATAAAGGTGCCAACCTTGGTCATCTGAGGTAGATCACCCATAAAGACTTCTTGTTTTATAGTCTCACCGGTTTGAAGGTTGGTAAGTTTGGCTTTAACTCTGAGAGGAACTTCGTAGGCTAAACCTTTGTTGAGGGCCTGACGAGGTTGGTATTTAGGTTCGCCAATAAAGTGATCACCGAACTCGAGTTGCCAGTTTTTACCGGTAAAGTCGTCAATAGGAGAGATGCTTTGAAGGGCCTCTTTAATACCCTGATCGAGAAACCAACGGTAAGATTGTCTTTGGACCTCGAGAAGATTGAGTTGAGGCAGGTTTTTAGGAGTGGGTTTCCAAGTAAGGCGATCTGGTGATGAAGATTTTGGCATGAGTTTAAAAAGAGAAACAGAAAAAACGGGCCTAGAGTCCCGTTTTTAGATGGTAGTTTAATTAAAAGTGCCCCACTTCTGCTTCCTACTAGCTGATTGGCTAAAGTCAAAAGGTTTTAAAGATAAAGATCTTTGGCTTACTTTAGCTAAACAGGCTATAAAAGAAAAATTGACGAACAAAAGCTAGCCTGTAACAGGCTATCTATAAGAGGTAATATAGCAGATTACAAGAGGTTGTCAAGAGGTAGATTATCTTTGACTATTTTAAATATTTACCAATATTTTCTTGGTGTTCCTCGAGATCTTCAGCATAGTGATTGTAGCCGGCTGAGTCAGAGACATAATAGAGATAATCGGTGTTAGCTGGGTTAAGGGCAGCTTTGATAGAAGCCAGGCCGGAGTTGGCGATAGGTTTAGTAGGCAGACCAGGATGAAGATAGGTGTTGTAAGGTGAAGGAGTTCGGAGATCTTTAAGGCTGAGTTTTTGGGGCCACCAGTTAGCTGATTTACCAAGAATGTATTGAACGGTGGCATCAATTTGCAGAGCCATGCCGAGTTCGAGACGATTGTGGATAACGCTGGAAACCAAGGCTCTGTCTTGAGCATGTTTAGCTTCGCGTTCAATGAGGGAAGCAATGATAAGAATGCGTTGGTCTTGGGTGGGAGATTTTTGGCTAAAGTTGTCAAGAAGGATATTGACGATATCCTCGGGTGAGGCATTGTAGGGAATGAGATAGGTGTCAGGGAATAATTTACCTTCGTGGGGTTTGGCAGCGAGAATGAAGTCTTGGGGGTTAATTTCAGATTTTTGGATGAGTTTGTTAGCATATTCTTCGACTCTGAGGCCTTCAGGAAAAGTTAGCCAATAGTCAAGAGTGTCGTAAGCTAAGGTTTTGATAATAGTTTCCAGATCCAGGCTAGGAGAAAGACGGAAGTCACCGGCTTGGAGTTGATGAGCAACACCATAACGATTCAGAAGAAGTTGGAAAACAAAGTCACTTTTGATAAAGCCTTGTTGTTGGAGACGGCGACCAATAGTAGAGGCCGGTTGACCAGGAGGGACAACAAAAATTTGAGGAGTTTGGTTTTGAGGATCAACTGGGCTGGTAGCCCAACGGTAAAAAGAATAGCCGGCTACTAGAGTAGCTACTAAGAGGGCAAGAAAAATTCGAGATAGTTTTTTAGACTTCTTCAAACAGGGCTCGGCGATACTTGTTGGTCTTTTTGTCGTGGATAAAAATGCGGCCACATTTACAGGTAATTTTGATTTTACCAGCTTTGAACTTGGTTTTTTTAGCTGTTTTTAGAGGCATACCGCAACCAACGCATTGACCGCGGGAAAGCAGCCAGGCCTGAACTGGAGCAATAACATTTTTAAACATAAGAGTATGCCTCCTTTAGGCTTAAATGATTAATAAAGATATCTTATCAGGCTTTAGAGTGGTCATCAAGGTAAGACTGAAGAATTTGGGTAGCAGCAGCCCTATGGTCTTGGCGGCGTTTTTTTTGAGGGGCCTGAGCTTGGAGAAGTTTGGCTTGGGCTTCTTGAGTAGATAGGGTTTCGTCTTGATAGTCGACCGGTAGTTGAGTGAGGCTATGGAGTTGAGAGCCGAAGGTTTTGACTGAAGCAGCTAGTCGGCCTTCAGGTAAACCAATAATGATTTTATTGATTTTCTGGTCTTGAATAAGTTGGTTGAGGAAGTTGAGGAGTTGATCAAGTGATTGATAAGATTTTTGGGTTAAGGGGGCAGCTAAAGGGCCTTGAGCATGACTAAGACCAATATGCTTAAGGCCAAAATCAATGCCTAGATATTTCATATTTCTACCAGGCGAGCTTTGATAATCCCCCGCCGCCAGTAAGTACCAGGGGGGACACAGGTAACCAGAGTGAGTTCTTTGTAATTGTAGCGTTGTTCGAGGATGTCGATTTCATCAGGAGAAACTTCGTAATATTCATAAGCTATATATTTATAGGTAATGCCATCAAAGTTGACTAAGATTTCGTCGCCAGGAGAAAGACTGGGTAAAAGAGAAAAAATGGCTCGATAGCTATTGGGGCTATAGAACTGAGGTAAGACCGAGTGGCCAAAAATGACAGTATTGCCAGCTTCACCAGGATTAACAGTGCCACCGTAGTGGATCAGACTAACATCAAGATCATCGCCGCCAATGGTGACTAAAGCTTCTTGAATCCTGAGTCTGGGGATGGTGATGGTATAGTGAGTAATATTAGAAGGGCTTAAGAAGGTTTGAGGGCGAGAAAAATTAAACCAGCTGGAAAGTTTGGAATAGTCAACAGTGGTAGAGTCAGGAGTGGTTTGAGCCAAAACTTGAGGATTGTTGGGGCTATTGGGAGTAAGAATGCCTTTGGCTTCAGAAACAACTTCTTGAGAAACCGGGCTGATGATATCTGGTCGCTTGGCTTGACGAGCGGTGGTGAGCTCATAGGAAAGAATGGGATAGCCAACAGCAATCAGGAGGCTGGCGCCAACAGTGGTCATGATGGTAGGAGTTAGTTTTTTTAATTGTTGCCAATAGTGGGCTAGGGTTAACTGGCGTTGAAGCTTTAAAGGATCGGGTGGGGGTTGCTTGATGTATTGATAAGTCATGATTAATCGCTGGCTTTTATTTCCAAAGTAATGTTTTTGGTGAGTCGAGGCAGAGTTTTGAGTTTAGAGGGAAGGTTGGGGGTAATGACAATATCGGCTTTAATAAAATTAGGTAAAGTGGCTAAATATTCCTGAGTAATCTGAGGATAGCGACCTTTGAGATTGTTTTTAATTTCAGTAAAATCAAGCTTGGGAACCAACTTGGCTTTAAAGATAACCTCAACAGTGGCGCTACCATCAGCTTGGAGTTCGGCAGGTTGAACGTCAATTTCGCTGGCATCACTTAACTGAAAGTTGTCAGGGATTTTTTCTTTAATGGTTTGTTGGAGTAAAAGGTCAAGGTCGGCTTGGCGATAGCTTAAAGCTGAGTATTCAAGTTGAGCATCAAGTTTTAGGTTGTCGGTTTCTTCATCAACATCATGATTAAAGGATTTAGAGATAAGCTCGTCTTGATCTTCAACATCGACTAAAGACATGCCTTCACCAAGTTGACTAGATAATTCTTCAGCAGCTTGAGTTTTAAGATCGGCAATCAAGGCCTCTAAGAGATTGGCTTGATCTTCTTCGGAAACAACCTTGGCTTCTTGGGCGGTGCCGCCAGATAGGCCGCCAGCGACTTTGGCGTAATAGTCGCTCTCTGAAAATTGCTTGAACTGAAGCTTGGCTCCATCCGATAAATTACTTTCAGGGCCGATTGATTTAGCAGTAATTTTGGTTTGAGTTCTACCTGGAGTAATAGTGATTACGCCATCACTGTCTTCCTCTGAAGAACTGGAGGCAACAGTGGTATCTTCATCTAAGGTAAAAACCAAATTGTCAGGGCCGATAAGATCAATGCCGGCAGAAAAGGTTTTGGATTGATTGGTTTTGTTGTAAAGAGTGACATCACCTTGGGCTGGGTCGCCAATTAAACTGGTGCCGGTGGTTGGAGCGGATTTACTACCTTTGACCGAGATCTCCAGTGATCGACCAGGTAAAACACCTTGATCAGAATCTAGGCTAGTGGCTTGAGGATCAATGGTTAGACTAAGTTCTTCATCAATAGTTTTGGGTTCAAGGAAAATGGTGACCTTAGCTTTAGGTAGGCGCCAATAAGCGACAAAGAGGGCAATGAAGATGATACCCAAGCCGCCAGCTAAGAGAGTTAAACTTCGAGGTTTCTGGCCAGGTTTGAAGCTAATCATGGCTGGGAGTTTAGAGAAAAAGGATTGAAATTTGGGTTTAATTGATTGGAGTAAAGATTGGAAACGGGATTGGCTTGGAAGAGCTGAGGGTTCTGGGCGGGGTCGGGTTTCAAGCTCTGGTTCAGATTTAGGTTCAGGCTCAGCTGTAAGTGGTTCGGGTTTAGGTTTGGGTTCAGGTTCTGGTTCAACGGGTGGGTGTTGATCAGCAATGTCTTTGGTGGTAAAACCCAAACTAGTAGCAGTGGCTTTAGTCGGAAGTTTAGCTTCGATTGGTTTGTCTGGGGATTTTTTCTTGGCAGGTTTAATAACAAAGCCTAATGATTTAGCGACTTCACTGCCACCAGCAAGAGCAACGGCTTTAATGGATGCGTCTGAGGGTAAAACCTCGACTTTGGGGAAGTGAATAAAGGGGAGTTTTTCCTCCCAGTCATAAGAGACCAACTGCTGTTTATCTTCTTCAAAGTCATGTTTGCCATCATAAAGAATCATGCGGGCTGGCAAGGTATCGACTTTGTCAAAACGAGACAGGGCTTCTTCGACGTCAGAGCCGAGATCTTCACTTCGGCCAACTAGTTGAGTGCCAATGACTTTGCCGAGCTTGACTAAAGTGAGGTTGAGTTCGCCGGAGCTGAGCTGAAGGAAAATAGCGCTGGGAGGTGTACCTTCTTTAATCTTAAAGTATTGGATAACAGCGTTGTCGGTGATGACATAGCCTAAGGGTTTAAGTTCTAAATCTTGGCAGAGTTTTTTAAGGAGTTGCTTTTTATCAGAGGCTATATCTTGTTTATTAAGCCAGGCTTCAGGTAGGCCAAAAACCACGCCAGAAGGCTCAGGAGTAAGATTATTTGAGGCCTGAGTAATGGATTGGTCAACGGCTTTTAAAAGTGAGTCTGGGTCTTGACCATCCCAAGTTTCGGTGGAGCCTATTTTAACGACCTGGGTATGACCATCAACCACGGTCCAGACGGCACTTTTAACAATATCATCGCTTATTTCTAAAGCAAAAAATTGTTCCGGAGCTTCCTCTTTGGACTTAAGTTTGGTGAGCAGGTTTTTGATCTCCATTTTTTAAGACAGCATAAAGCCGACGCTTGTCAGCACCAATTGATTCTTCTTTAGTAATCTTAACACCGCCTATTTCCCCTGTCGAGGAAACATGAGGACCGCCACAAAGTTCTTTAGAAAAGTCGCCAATGGAGTAAACCGAGACTTTATCAGGATAGGTTTCTTTGAAGAAGGCTAGGGCGCCGGATTTGAGGGCTTGATTTTTGGTTTGAATGGTTTTTTTAACGGGAAGGTCTTTTTTAATTTGCTTATTAATGAGGGTTTCAATTTTTTTAATTTGTTCAGGAGTCAAGGCTTGAGGGTGAGTGAAGTCAAAACGGAGACGGTCAGCAGTAATGTGACTCCCCTGTTGACGGACGTGATCGCCGAGGATTTGGCGGAGAGACTGATGGAGAAGATGGGTAGCAGTATGGAGTTTTTTGGTAGCCTCTGATTGATCTTCAAGGCCGCCTTTGAACATGCCAGCTGAGGCTGTGCGGGAAAGCTTTTTATGATCTTCAAAAACTTGATCAAATTTTTTCTTGTCTAATATTTGGCCTTTTTCCCTAAATAATTCTTCGGAAATTTCGAATGGAAAGCCATAAGTTTGGAATAGATTAAATGCATTCAACTCATTAAGTTGATTAGGCTCCAGTTTTTCAAACTCTTTAAGGCCACGATCAAGAGTAGATTGAAATTTTTTAATTTCTTCAACTAAAACTGGCTTGGTTTTGACTACCTTAGCCAGGGTTTGAGGGTCAAGTTTACCGGCAAGCTGGCGAAATTTAATGGCTGAGCGGCGAATGAGGCGGCGGAGAATGTAACCTTGTTGTTTATTGGAGGGTTCAATGCCGGAGTCGATCATGGCTTTGGCAGCTCGGAGATGGTCAGCAATAACTCTCATCGGAAGTTTATCTTGACCTTGATATTTTTTATTAGTAGCTGTTTCAATAGTTTTAATAAGGAACTTGAAGATGTCGATTTGAAAGATGTCAGGTTGGTTTTGAACAGCCTGGGCTAAGCGTTCAAGACCGCCACCAAAGTCAACGTTTTGTTTAGGCAGAGGTTTTAAGGAGCCGTCTTTTTGTTTCTCATACTCCATAAAAACTGAGTTGCTGATTTCGATAAATTTGCCGCATTCACAATTGGGGTGACAAGACTTACCAAACTTGGGATTATGTTTAACTGATTCAAATTCAAAGAAAATTTCTGAGGTAGTGCCACCTATTTCACCGGGGGGCATGTTTTCTGGGGTACCAGCCCTTGACCACCAGTTATACTTAGCAGGGTAAAAATGAATTCTTGATTCAGGTAGGCCAAGTTTTTTCCAGATAGTAAAAGATTCTTCATCCTTAGGAACGTGTTTGTCGCCTTTAAAAAGAGCAACATGAAGTTTTTCTTGAGGAATATTTAAAACTTGAGTGAAAAATTCCCAGGACCAATTAAGTTGATCGGCTTTAAAGTAGTCACCCAGGCTCCAGTTACCGAGCATTTCAAAAAAAGTGGTGTGGCGGTTGTCGCCGATTTCTTCAATGTCTTCGGCTCGGAAACAAGGTTGAGAGTTAACTAACCGTTTACCCATGGGGTGGGGCTCGCCCTTGAGATAAGGGACGAGTTGCTGCATGCCAGAACCAGTAAACAGGGTGGTGGGGTCATCTGGAGGAACAAGAGGAGCAAGGGGAATTTTTTTATGCTGCCTGGTTTTGTCAGTAAAAAAATCTAAATAGGCTTGACGAATTTCATTAGTGGTCATGAGGTAATTTTAGCTGGAGTCAGACTATTTGGCTAGGGGCTTGCCGGATTTTAAGAAGACTTTTCTTTTAACAGTGTCGGTGGTTTTTTTAACTTGACGTTTGACTTTTTTAGTTTTTTTCTGGGTGGTTTGAGTTTGATCTTCTAGGGTAGCTTCGAGTTTTTTGGCTTGGGTTTTAATGTCTTTGATATGTTCTGATAAAAAGCCCTTAGCATTATCTATATGGGGTTTGAAGTTTTTTCTGAATTGTTTGCCTTTTTTGGTTTTATAAAGAAAAGCGGCAGCGGCAGCGGCAGCTGTGCCAAGAGCTAAACCGGAAACAAAATGGGTGGCTTTTCTTTTTTGACTCACTTTTTAGTCTTTTTGGAAGTTTTGATAGCTTTTTTCTTTTCCACAAATTCACCAGCCAGTTCGATTAGTTTGGCGCCTTTTTTAAGGCCAGAGACAAACTCAGAAGCGTGCTCGATGGGATCGGCGACAGATTTGGTAATACGCTTCATGTCATCCATCATGGAGTTGGTTTTTTCCAGAGCGCTTTTGAGTTCATCTAAGATGCGGAAGATATAGATAGAGAAGATTACTAGAAGGATGGAAAGAATGGTGACAACGATGACTAAGATGATTTGAGATAGAGTTAGCATATATTTAAAGTATTGATTAAGTCTAAAGTTTTGTCAAATTATAGTTTAGGGGTTTTACCTTTAAGTTTTTTAAAGGCAGTTAGGTGAAGAGTGTCAGGATGGCAGGGAGTGATGGAGATATAGCCGGCGTTTAAGGCAAAGGCATCATTATGAAGCCGGTGTTTGCAGGTGGCGGGCAGGTGTTGGTTGGGATAGGAATAGCGATGGGTGGTTTTATCAATATTAATGGGATAGTCATAAAATTCGTTTAAGCGGAAAAGAAATTTAGTAAAAATAGCTTTATTAGTCTTTTTTTTAGGGATGTTGACATTAATTAAAGCACAGCCCCAAAGATTATTTTTTAAGATATATTCAATGGTTTTAAAGCTAGTTTTGCCAGGATGTTTAAGATATTCAAAGATGTCTTCTTTGCCGGAGTGGTTTTTAAACCAAAATTCACTAGGTGTGTCCCAGCTAATAGCAATGGCCTGAGGAGCAAGAGGAAGTTTGACGGCTCGACGGGCGGCGTTGAGGGTGCCGGAGGCAATGGCGCCAGCCACATTAGCGCCGAGATTAATGCCGGAAATGACTAGGTCAAAGGGTTTTTTAAATAGGCTGTAGGCGCATTCAACCGCATCACCAGGAGTACCGCTAACCCAGAGAGCCGGGACACCATCAACCATGGTTTGACCCCAAGTGCCGCCGCGGGTAACACTGAGTTTACCACCAACACCGCTTTGCTGGGTTTGGGTAGCAGCAATTTGGAGCTGATATTTATCTTTTAAATGACGGATTAATAAGCGGGTACCGATGGAGTTGTAGCCATCATCACCAGTTAAGAGAATGCGTTTAATTTTCATAAAAAGCTGTTTTAGTTCGGCGTTTAACTATTCAGTAATGATAGCATAGCGATCAAGGTTAGTGGCTTTTTGGCGACGAGAGGTAGCTTTAAACTTGAGTTCAACTATGCCAGGAGGACCATTAAAAACAGTGGTAAAACTACCATCAGGTTCAAGATTAAGGGTTTTGCCATTGAGGGTGAGGGTGGCATCATGGTCGGTCTGGCCTTTGATAAGGATGGGGCTAGGGGCGGTGAGCCCATTGTCGGGCTGGAAAATGACTAATTTGGGTGGTTGGTAAAGTTTAAAAAGAGCGATGCCTAAATAGGCTAGAAGGAGGGTGGCGACTAGACTGACGGCGATGAAGGTGCGGGCGCGAGAAGAAGGCTGCCAGGGAGAATTAAGGGGTTTAGATAGACCTGAGGGAACAATTTTTTTGTGTTTTTGGCGACTGTAGTCACGTTTAAAGATAGCGATGGTTTTTTTTGGATCAAGATTAACAATTTGGGCGTAGTTTTGAATAAAACCTTTGATGTAGGTAGACGAAGGTAAGCGATCAAATTGATTTTTTTCTAAAGCTCTTAAGGTTTTTTGAGGAATTTTGGTAAGTTTAGCTACCTGAGTAAAGGTAAGTTTTTTCTGGAGTCTGGCTTGTTTAAGAAGCTCGCCGGCGGTTTGCATGATAGTTATTCACTGGGTTGTCTTTGGGCAATGAAGGCTTCGGCGTTACTGATGAGAATGTCTCGAGGCTTGGCGCCTTCGCCAGGGCCAACAACGCCAGCTCGTTCGAGTTGATCAAGAATTCTGGCGGCGCGAGCATAACCAATAGAAAGGCGGCGCTGCATAAGAGAAGCAGAAGCCCGATTGTATTGAACTACAACTCTGACAGCTTCATTGAAAAGCTCGTCAATATTTTCGTATTCAGGAGTTCCGGGAACACCAGGGCTTTTGGCTTTGTATTTTTGAGTAACTTCCTCGGTGTACTCGACTTTAACATCAGATTTTTTAAGAAAGTTAATGATTTTTTTAGTTTCTGGGTCAGAAACAAAGGTGCCCTGAATACGGCTAGGCTTGGCTTGTTCAGGAGGAATGTAAAGCATGTCTCCCCTGCCTAAGAGTTTTTCGGCGCCAGGCATGTCAATGATGACGCGAGAGTCAACCATGGAGTTAACATTAAAAGAGATACGACAGTTAATGTTGGCCTTGATGAGGCCGGTTAAGACATCGACTGAAGGGCGTTGGGTGGCGACAATTAAATGAATACCGGTAGCGCGAGCCATTTGAGCTAGGCGAGTAATGCTGTCCTCAACCTCAGACGGAGCAAAGAGGATGATATCGGCGAGTTCGTCGATAATAACCAGGAGATAAGGCAGAGCTTGGAAGCCAGAGAGTTCATTGTAGCCAGCAATGTTTCTGACACCAACCTCGGCAAAAAGTTTATAACGGCGCTCCATTTCAGAGATGGCCCATTTAAGAGCAGAAACGACTTTTTCAGGCTCAATGATGACTGGAGTTAAAAGATGAGGAATGTCATTATAGATAGTTAGCTCAACCCGTTTGGGATCAACTAAAATGAACTTGACCTCCTGGGGGCTGGCTCGGAAAAGAATGGTGGTGATAATGGAGTTAATGCAGATTGATTTACCAGAGCCAGTGGCGCCGGCAATGAGAACGTGAGGCATTTTATCGATGTCAGCAATGACTGGATCACCAGCAACATTAAGACCTAAAGCAAAGGCGAGTTTGGACTTTTCTTCTTTGAGCTCTTTGCTGCTTAGCATTTTTTTCAAAAGGACAATTTCTAAAGACCGGTTAGGAACTTCTAGACCAACTAAGGAGCGGCCAGGAATGGGAGCTTCGATACGAATTTGACCTTGAGGGGCAGCTAGAGCAAGAGCTAGGTCGTTTTGGAGACTGGTGATTTTGGAAAGTTTAGTGCCTTTGGCGATCTCGACGGCATATTGGGTGACGGCAGGACCAAAGTTAACCTCGGCCACCCGGGCTTTGATGCCAAAACTTTCGAGGGTTTTTTCAATAATGTCAGCGCTTTGCTTGACATCACCGCGATCAGCTTTGCCACCACCGGTGTCGGAAAGGAGAGATAAGGGGGGATAATGCCACATTTTTTGTTGAGAACCAGGGATATTGCTGACAATGGGAGCAGGGGCAGGCTTGCCTTTGGGAGAACGAGGAGCGCCAGGTTTAGGAGGTGGGGTTTTGGCTTTATCACGAGTAGCTTCTTCTTCAGCGCCTAAACCTTTAACGGTAAAACCAGACTTGCCAGGTTTGAAGAGAGGTTGTTTTTTAGTTTGAAGAGTGGTTTTAATACCTTTAAGCTTTTGCTGAAGCTTTTGAAGGCTTAAAAGAATGTCTTCAAGGCTAGTTTCAAAGATAATGACAAAGCTGATAAAAACCCCGGCAGCGAGCACTAGAAAGGCACCAGAGTTATAGATGAGAGCGACAAGGCTTTGCCAAATTTGAGCGCCAATGATGCCGGCCCGAGTGAGGGAGATGGCAGAGACAAGCAAGACGAAAGAGCCGACAAAAACATTGGGTTTGGTGATACGCCATTTAAGCCGGGTAAGCATGAGGCCTGCAGAAAGAAAGATGAAAGGCAGAAGAAAGATCCCCCAGCCAAAAAGAGAGCTAAAGAAATTAAAGATTAGCTCTAAAAAGGGGCTTTGGCGAGAAAGAGAAACCATGACCAAGGCGCCAATGAGAATGAGGCCGGTGGAGGAAAGAGTATAGATGGTTTCTTTAGGTAGTTTGAGTTTAAAAGCTTGTTTGCGTTTACCTTTAGTAGAACGTTTAGCCATATATCTATTTTACACTCTGTTGTAGGCGGATTTCACGTAGATCCAGGGTTTCGGCTAAGCGAGCTTTACCGGTTGAAGCAAGGTCAACAATTTGAGCTGATTGGGGGAGGATAATTTGCTGAGGTTGAAAGCCAGTTTGTAAGGCTAGACGTTGATATTGACGCATATGACGATAGCTGCCGCCAATGGGGTATAGATATTGAGGATTAACCAGTTGCATCAGGAGTTGGAGCTCGGCGGCTGAGGCATGACCAGAGACATGGAGGTCATCGGTGGTTTCTTGATAAATAACGGTGACGCCTAAGCGACTTAATTCATCAACCACTTTGAAAACAGCTTGTTCATTGCCAGGGATAATGTCGGTGGAGTAAATGACTTTGTCAGTTACCTTGGGTTTTAAGATTTTATTAGTGCCATAAGCATAGCGGGTTAAGGAAGAGGTTTCCTGGCCTTGGCTGCCGGCAACAATTAAGCAAAGCTGATGATCTTTGAATCTTTTAATTTGGTGCTTGGGGATAATAAATTTTTTGTAGAGTTTTAAGAAACCGAGGCGACTGGCAGTTTGGGTATTTCTTTCCATGGAGCGGCCGATAAAAGAGATTTTACGGCCATGAGCCAGAGCGACATCAACGGCTTGTTGAATGCGATGAATTTGAGAAGACATGGTGGTAAAGATTAAGCGGCCAGGATAGTGAGTGATTTCTCGATGAATGGCGGGAGTGAGGGTGATTTCTGAAGCAGTGAAGCCTGGGCGTTCACTACGAAGACAGTCAGAGAGTAAACAAAGAACACCTTTTTGGCTGAGATGAATGATTTTATTAAGATTAGAGGGTCGATTATCAAACGGAGTGAGATCGAGCTTAAAGTCACTACCATGATAAATGGTGCCAACGGGAGTGGTGATAATAAAATGGCAGGCGTCAGGGATTGAGTGAGTGACATGAATGGGGTGAACAGTAAAAGGACCAAGCTTTAGTTGATCAGACTCTTTAAAAACTTTAAGCTTGTGTTTAACGCCGAAGTCTTTGAGGCGGTCTTGGGCAAAACCAATAGTCAAGCGAGAGCCAAAAACTTGGGGATAGTTAAGTTCGGGCAGAATATGAGGTAAGGCGGCAATATGGTCGTCATGGCCATGAGAGAGAAGAATGGCGTGAATGCGAGGTGGTCGCTTTTTTAAATAGCTGATGTCAGGGATAAGAATATCATCAGAAACCTTGTCTTCAGGAAAACCAATACCACAATCAACAATTAAGGCATGGTTGCCCCATTGATAAAGAAACATATTGTTGGTGACCATGCCAGGGCCACCGCCAAGGGGAATTATACGAAGATTCGAGGGCATACTGGGTTAATAGGTGGGCAGATAGTTTTTAACATTGTCTAAAGTGAGATGAAAATGTTTAGCTTTACCTTCAACAACTGAACGAGCGAGTTTGTGGCAGACGCCTTTGATGGTTCTTTCCAGGGTACGAATACCAGCATCAAAGCCTAGGGGTCTGACGATCTTGGGCCAAACATTATCATCAATGGTGAGATTGTCTTTAGAGAGACCGGATTCTTTTAAGGTGCGAGGCAGGACATAGTCTTTGGCAATGGTGATTTTTTCTTCGTCAGTATAGGAGGGCATTTGGATAACTTCAAGACGATCAAGAACAGCAGTGGCAATGTTTCTGGTGTTGTTAGCAGTGACAATGAATAAAACATCTTGAAGGTCAACTGGGTAATCAAGATAATGGTCGGTAAAACGATAGTTTTGTTCAGGATCTAAAAGTTCAACTAAAACGCCCATGATATCAGCCCGAGCAGCGGCAGTGACTCGATCGACTTCGTCTAAGAGGAAAATGGGGTTTTTGGTAGCGGCTTGACGGAGAGCTTTGATAATTAATCCAGGTTCAGCATCAGGGTGAAGGCGAGACATGCCACGAAGATCTCGAGCTGAACCCAGGCCGCCAAAAGGAATGCGGACATATTGTCTTTGCATGGCTTCGGCTAAAGAAGGGCCAAAAGTAGTTTTACCAGTGCCAACTAAACCAACCAGGCAAAGAATGGGAGCTCTGGATACTTCCTGTTTTCCCCTGGTTAAGGAAAGAACAGATAGGTATTCTAAGATTTTGTCTTTAACTTGACCCATACCGTAATGATGTTTGTCTAAGATTTGTTTAGCCAATTTAAGATCAAGCCTGTCTTGGCTGGTTTTATCCCAAGGCAAAGCGGTAGCCCAGTTAATATATTGAGAAGTTCGTTCGTACTCTGAAGAGTAGCCACTGTGTTCAGCCATGAGGCTGAGGCGGTCAACCATTTCCTGAGCTTTGAGTTTTAATTCAGGAGGAAGAGTAGCTTTTTGAAGCTTGGTTTTTAATTTGTCGGTTTCTTTAACAAGGGCAGATTTGGTAGTCATAAAATGATTTTAACATAGAAGTTAGTGTCTTTTGGGTGGACGGCGGGGCGGGCCTGAACGACGGTTATTAAAGCCTCCTTGTCTTGGGGGTCGGCTTTGACGCTCTTGTCTGGCTTGCTCTTCTTGTTCTGGAGTAAGAGTGGTTAAACTAACTCTACCTTGATCATCGATCTCGTTAACTCTTACATGTAAGGTGTCGCCTAACTTAACTACGTCATTAATATTTTTAACAAACTGAGTAGATAGTTTTGAAACATGAACCATGCCATCTCTGCCAGGTAGAAGTTCAACAAAGGCACCAAAATTTTCAATTCTGACAACTTTTCCGTCAAACTCTTCGTTAACTTCAATTTCTCGAGTTAATCCATCTACCCAGGTATAGGCTTGTTCAAGCTTATCTGCATCAACGCCGGTAATGACTACCCTACCTTCATCGTTAACATCAACTTCACAGTCTGTGTCGGCAATGATTTTTTTAATGTTTTTGCCGCCTGGTCCAATCAATTCACCGATTTTATCAACTGGAATATTAAGAGTTTCAATTTTAGGGGCAAATTGGGAAACTTTAGCGTTGGGTTTAGAAATGGTTTTAAGCATGTTGTCGAGGATGGTTAGCCTAGCTTTTTTAGCTTGGGCCAAGGCTTTTTCCAAGACCTCAAAAGGAATACCAGAGATTTTAATATCCATCTGTAAGGCGGTAATGCCGTCTTTGGTGCCAGCGACTTTAAAGTCCATGTCGCCAAAATGATCTTCTAAGCCTTGAATGTCGGTGAGGATAATGTATTGCTTATCTTGCGCCACTAAACCCATGGCAATACCGGCAACTGGTTTCTTCAGAGGGACACCAGCGTCCATTAAAGAAAGAGTGGAGCCGCAAACAGCGGCCATGGAGGTAGAACCATTAGAAGACATGATTTCGGAAACAACTCTGATGGTGTAAGGAAATTGATCTTCGTCAGGAAGCATTGGTTGTATGGCACGTTCAGCTAAGACACCATGCCCAACTTCTCTGCGGGATGGCCAGCCCATGCGGCCGGTTTCACCAACTGAGTAAGGAGGAAAGTTATAGTGGTGAATATAGCGCTTGGTGGTTTCACCTTCTAGATCTTCAATTATTTGTTCGAGGCTAGGTGAACCTAAAGTGGTAATGGTGAGGGCTTGAGTGGAGCCGCGTTTAAACAGACCTGAGCCGTGAGTCCGAGGTAAGACATCCACTTGAGAAGATAAATCTCTAATTTGATCAGGTTGGCGACCGTCAGGCCGGATTTTTTTAGCAACTAGTTGGTTTCTGAGAGTGGCTTTAAGATAGTCTTCGATTGTTTGATTAATAATTTTAGGGTCAAGGTCAGGCAAGGCTTCAGCACAAGCAGATTGAATATCACGGATTTCTTTAGTACTGGCGTCTTTTTGAAGACGAGCAATTAAATCGTCAATAGAAGTTTTGGTTTTATCAAGAACTTGTTTTTGAACTGAGGAGTCAATTTTGGCTTTAGTAATGGTGGGTTTGGCAGAGCCGACTTGTTTAACTAAATCATTAATGGTGGTAATGATTTTTTAATATCATCATGGCTTTGTTTTAAAGCAGTGAGGATCTCGGCTTCGGTGGCTTCGGTGGCACCAGCCTCAACCATGACAATGGCTTTATCAGTACCAGAAACAACCAAATCAAGCTTATCGATTTTTTGACGAACAGCAGCAATTGGACCTTGCCAGGGAATGTCAGAGATGGCGAGGGCGGCTGAAGCAGCACAAAGAGCTAAAATCTCGGCATCGTTTTTTGGATCATAGGAAAGAACCGTGGCAACAACTTGAACTTCGTTTTTGTATTCTTTAGGGAATAAAGGGCGGATGGAGCGATCAATGAGACGGGCCTTTAAGATGGCTCCGTCGGTTGGCCGGCCTTCGCGCTTAACCCAGCGAGAGCCTTTAATAATGCCAGAGGCATAGAGCTTTTCTTGATATTCAACAAATAGGGGAAAATAGTCGAGATCTGGATTTTCCGGTCCAGCCACGACAGTGACATGAACAACAGTGTCGCCAGAACGAATCAAGACAGCAGCAGTAGCTTGTTCGGCAAAACGACCGACTTCAAAGATTATCTCCTGACCGTTAAGGGTAACGGTTTTTTGAATAGATTTATTTAATTTTTTCATGAATAGTTTAGTTATCCTAAGAAGAAAAGAAGATTAAGAAGCGAGAGCTACAAATATTTTTTAATACTTGTACTTCTAACTCCTCAAACTATCTTTTAGTTCTTAAAGAGTAATTATTTTTTCAATTTCAATTTGCTAGTAATATTTTGATGACGTTTTTTATCTTTTCGTTGAAGATAGTTTAGCAGACGGCGACGCTTGCTGACCATAGCTAAAAGTCCCCGACGAGAGTGACTGTCTTTATTATGGCCTTTTAAATGACTGGTTAAGCGTTTGATTTTTTCACTTAAAAGAGCTATTTGAACTTCAGGTGAGCCGGTGTCGCCTTTTTGAGTGGCATGTTTTTTAATGATCTTTTGTTTAGCGTCAGTGGTTAAGGACATAGGAGTATTTTATCAGATTTTTGAACCGGAGGTAGTGACAACCTTGGGTTTAAGCCAGTCTGGTGAAGGAGGTTGAGTGGCTGGTGAAGCTGGTTTAGCTTGAGGTGATGGAGCGACTGGAGGGGGTGGAGGTGAGGGTGAAGCTTGGATTGGAGGGAAAGGTCTGGCTGGAGTAGGCATGGTGGAGGAAGAGGTGGGAATAGAGCGGGTGGGCTGAGGCCAAGGTGATGTGGGAGGCTTAGGAGAAGGCATGAAGGGGCGAGGTCGAGGGGCAGGGGTTTTGGCCAGGTGGCCTTTTTGAGCGCCGGATCGCATAAGCTGAGCAACAATTTCAAAGGTGTCAGGCGAGGTGGCGGTGGCAAAATTATTAGTGCTTTGTTCAATACCAGCTAAAAGATTGGTGGCAATGTCTGGTTCTAGAGGTAATTCTAAGGCTTGAAGAACGGTAAAGACGATTTCGCTACAACCTGAGCTAGTAGGATCATAAAGGTTAACAGTGCCGAACTGGGCGTTTTTATCTAAATGAGAAAGATTAACTAAGGGTTTGGTTTTGTCTTCAAAAAGCTTTTTCTCCTGCTCATAGAGCGGACCGAGGTCTTCTAAGGAACGGCTGGCGATGACAAAGATAAGGTCAGCTTGGGAGCCGGTGTAGGAGTACTCGACTTGACTGGGGTCAAGAGGAGGCTGGCCGGCTTTAGGCTCAATGGTGAGATGAAATTTTTGAGTATCAGGGTCTTTGTCATAGGAAACTTTTTCTAGAGTATCTTGAGGGTAGTTAAAGGAGATGACTAGATTTTGGTTGCCGATGCGGGGCTTGATTTTATCAACGCCAAACAGACGGTTAAAGTTAACGGTCATAGGGGTGGCACAACCAATAGAGGTGGTGAGGGGTTTTTTGGTGAGAGAGAGGTAAAGGCCTAGGCCAGCAGCCACAGCATCTAAGTTAGGATTTTGAGGCAAGAGAATCAAGATCGTTTTAGCGGTTTGCAGAGCCTGTTTGACTGGCTCGATGTTGTAGGTTTTGGGCATAATCAAGGAGAAATTATCTCAGATCTGAGAGTGAAAGTCAAACTATAGGATAGATTAAATTTTTTTAAATGCCACAATTTTGTCTTTAAGTTTAAAATCTAGATCAGTAGTAAGGCTTAGGCCGCATTCGTCGCCTTTTTTGGCTTTGTCGATTGAGTCTTTTTCCTGGTGAATGGATTTGATTTTGGAGTCAGCGATTTGGTCTTTACCTCTTTGAAGATGAACTGAGTCACCAACAGTGAGTTTGCCGGACTCAACTTGGCAGCCAGCAATGGATTGGCCTTTAACAGTGAATTCGGCAATGATTTTAGCTTCGCCAGTGATTTTTTCATCAATGGTGGGTTCAAGGAGTTTTAAGATTTGCTGTTGAACATCGTCAAGGAGTTCGTGAATGAGAGAGTAGGATTTGATAAGAATGGCTTCTATGTCAGCTAGTTTTTTGGCGGCAGAGATAATTTTAACTCGAAAGGCTAGAATGGTGGCGCTGGTGGATTCAGCTAAGAGAACATCGGATTCAGTGACATCGCCTACTCCAGAGGAGATGAGGCTGACCTCTTGACTTAAGTTTTGAGTGATGGCCTCTAGAGTACCAAGAGTGTCGGCTTTGAGGATGATTTTTAATTTTTCAGCATCAGTGTCTGGCTCGGGTGAAGGAGTTTTTGGAAGGGTTTTAAGGACGGGGGGAAGAGATGGAGAAGCTGAAGAAGTAACTTGACTACCAACTGGAGGAACTTGTTTAAAGCCTAAAATTTGAGCTGGTTGACCAGGAAAAACTTGAGTAAGCTTTTTACCAGAGGCGTCAAAAAGAGCTTTGAGTTTGCCGGAGGTAGCTTCGGCTTGAAGATTATCCCCTATTTTAAGGGTGCCGTTTTTAACAATGATGGTAGCTAGAGGACCACGTTTTTGATCAAGAGAAGACTCAATAACTACGGCTTCCAGAGGGCTGTTTGAATCAGCTTTAATTTTTTGCATATCAGCTAAGAGTAAAAGCATTTCTAGAAGTTGATCTAAGCCTTTTTTAGTTTTGGCAGAAACTGGAACACAAACAATATCACCGCCAAAGCCTTCAACCAGAACACCAGCGTCAGCCAAATCTTTTTTGACAATATCAGGCGAGGCATTAGGGAGATCGATTTTGTTGATGGCGACGAGAAAAGGAACTTTGGCAGTCTTGATATGGTCAAGACATTCTTTAGTTTGAGGTTTAACTGACTCAACAGCGTCAATGACTAAGATAACTAGATCGGTAGCTTGGGCCCCTCGAGAACGCATGGCAGCAAAGGCGGCATGGCCGGGGGTGTCAATAAAAGTGAGTTTTCGACCTTGATGATCAATTTGATAAGCACCAATGTGTTGAGTGATACCGCCGGATTCTTGAGCAGCTTGATTAGATTGACGGAGGGCGTCTAGAAGAGTGGTTTTACCATGGTCAATATGGCCCATGACGGTGATAATTGGTGGTCGAGTAGTCTTTTTTTGCATGGCCTTAAAAAGCTGAGCCGAGTCATTTCTTTTTGGATTTATCAGAAACTTCGGTTAATTTTTCCTGAATTTCAATCAGAGCTTTAGGGCCAAGGCCTTTGGTATCTTTAAGCTCGGTTTCAGATTTAACTTTTAAGTCTTTAATGGTGGTGATACCAGCAAGAATGAGAGCATTCCTGACTCGAGAAGAAAGCTCGAGTTTGTCAATTTCATGCTCAACATCGTCTTTGGTGGCGGTGATAGCTTTGCCTTTGGGGCCTTTGAGGTTGATTTTGTAACCAGTTAGTTTGGCGGCTAAGCGAACGTTTTGACCATCTTTGCCAATGGCTAAAGAGAGCTGGTCTTCAGACACAGTAACATTGGCGGTTTTTTTCTTTTGGCTAAGTTTGACCTCGAGATTTTCAGCTGGTTGAAGGGCAGCGGTAATAAATTTTTTAATATCATCGAAGTGTTCGATGATGTCGATTTTTTCACCACCAAGCTCGTTGATAACCGCCTGGACCCGGACACCTTTTTGGCCAACACAGGAGCCAACTGGATCAACGCCAGCTTGAGTAGAAGCAACAGCGACTTTAGAGCGGCTGCCGGCTTCTCGAGCAATGGTTTTAATTTCCACGGCGCCAGAGTTAACCTCAGGGACTTCGCGCTTGAAAAGACCAATGACTAATTCAGGGTCAGCGCGAGAGACAATGATTTGCTGGCCTTTCATGGTTTCGCGAATATCTTTGATATAAAGGGTAAGACGTTGGTTAAGACGATAGTGTTCGTCGCGGGCTTGTTCTTCAGGAGGCATGAGGCCTTGACCGCGACCAATATCACAGATGATAAACTTGCCGTCAAACCTGAGAACCATGCCGTTAACTAGAGTGCCGATTTTATCTTGATATTCGTCAATAATGGCGTCTTTTTCAGCTTCACGAATTTTTTGGAGAATAACTTGTTTGGCGGTTTGAGCGGCAATCCGGCCAAAGCCAGGGGGGGTGATGTCTTTCTTTTTCTTGGATTTGCCGGTAGAAACTTGGTAAAGCTTGGCAGAACCGGTAACTTCGTTAAGTTCAGCTTCGTACTCAACTTCTTCGTCCAAGCCATAGTCTTTACGGTAAGCGGCGACTAAAGCAGCCTTGATGGTGGCAATAACGGCCTTGGGGCTGATACCCCGCTCAGCGCAGATCTGGTTAAGGGCAGAGGTAAACTCTGTCCGAGCAGATTTAGGTAGATTAGTAGCCATATGTTAAGTTTTAACAAAAAGGGTGGGATTTATGCCCACCTCTTTCCGTAAGTAAGATGTCTTAACTGAGGAGTAGTTTACCACGGAGATCAACTGAGGTCAATTTTAGACTAAGTTAAAAAACAGATGACAAAATTAAAAAAGTTCTGTAAAGTAGCGGAAATAGATTCTGATAAAAATCAGGCTTTTTTTTGTTTATTAACCACCGGGGCTTTGAATTGGGAAAAGATAAGGCGGTCAATGGTTAGGGGTGAAAGGAAGGAGATAATTTCAAGAGTAAAAATAGAGAGTTCAAAGGCACTGGGAATGAAGCGAGTAATGTAGTAAGCGCCTAAACCTAAAAGAAAAGCACTTCTAAGATTGAGTTTAAAGAGTTCTTTTTGGGTTTTAAAGATGATGTCTTCGGGAATCTTCATGGCGCGAGCTAGTTGGGCTTTTTTAGAGATTTTAGGTAAATTAAGCCAGAGGAGGATGATAAAAGCGCCAACGGCAGTGATAAAGTTGAGGCGATAGTTAGGGACACTAACATCACCGGTAAAGATTCTCATTTCCCAACTAGTGGGAAAATGACGGATAAGCACCCAACTTAAGATAAAAAGGAGAATGATAAAGCCACCAGAATATCTAAAGAAACGCTTAAGGTAGCGAAAAACAGTATTACCAGAGGTGTCAAACTTTTTAGTGTCAGGCAGACGGCGGTAGTAGCTGATAAATTTAGAATGGAAGAGCTTGTAGATGAGAATAATGGCCCAGGCAATAATAACGGCGGTAAACCCAAAGTTTTTGGTTTGAGTAATGGCTGGGTAAGGAATTTTAAAGATGGGGTCGAGGATAGGATAGTCAGGATAAGGGACGAATTTAAAAAGAAGGTTAGGGTCGAGTTTGAAGTTATAGAAATCAATTAAGAACATACGACCAATCGACAGATAGGAAATGGTTTGGAGGAAAAAGTTAATTAAGTACCAAAGCATGATCGGATTACCCTTAGAAACGGTTTGCTTGATTAAAAACTGTTGTTCTTCTTCGCTTTTTAGCTCTTCGACTTTGGTTTCAAATTCTTTAACATTAGTTGAAAGGGCTAGGTTAGTAACGCGCAAAGGCAGCATGAGGAAGGTCTGGAAAACACCGAGAGCAATAACTGATAGCCACATGTGTTGAATGTAATGGTAAAAGAAAAACAAAGCTGAGGCGTAGAACTTAATGGTGAGCTTAGAAAAAAAGGCGAAAAGAAGTGAAATAATAACCAAGCTGGCGATAAAGGTAGAAAAGGAAGGTAGATGGCTGCTGGGTTTTTCGGTTGGGGGCATAAAAAAATTGTATCACAATTAATGAGTAAATATGATAAAATGTGGCGAATTATGGTTTTACTTGAGCTTCAAGGAAGAGAAAGCTTGCTTATTTCAGGAGAGATAGATGGTCGACCGAGTGAAAGGTTTATATACACAGCTATGAATAAATGCTTATTATGCAACCAAACATTTAAGGCAGAGTCAAGCATTCATGAAGCTGATGCGATAGAACGCTTAAGGGATAGTGTTTATAAACATCAATGCCCTGAAGCCCTGAGGTTAAAATTAGAAGCTATTAATATTAAAAATATTTAAATTTTCAATTCTTTTAAGATTTTTTTCTGTTGGCGAGAGAGTTTTTGAGGAATTTTGACGATGAGGCGAACATATTGGTCTCCCCTGCCTGAACCGCGGAGATGGGGTAGGCCTTTACCGCGGAGGCGAATGAGGGTGTTGGGTTGAGTGGCAGGTCGAACCTTAAACTTGAGTTGACCATCGATGGTGGGGACTTTGATGGTGTCACCTAGAACAGCTTGGGTGAAGGAAATTTCTTGGTTAACAAAGATGTCTGCGCCTTCGCGTTTAAAGGTGTCATGAGGCTTGACTTCGATGGTGACATAAAATTCGTTGAACCTGATACGAGTGCCGTCATCAGCACCAGGAGGAATTTTAAGTTTATAGTCTTTCCCCTGGTGAACAATGTTTCTTTCGGCACCTTTAACAGCTTCCATAAAGTCAATGGTGATGCCGTAACGAGGTAGTCTAGCGGTACGGAAGGGTGAGGCGCCGCCAAAAAAGGATTCAAAGATTTCAAAGGGGTCAGTAAAGCCACCAAAGTCAAAACCACCGCCTGGCTGGGCACCAGAAGTAGTGTAGGTATAGGTGAAAGGACCCTGACGGTAGGTTCGGGATTGACCAGCGCCAAAACCACCAAAGCCTCGAGAAGGATCAAAGGCAGCATGACCAAATTGGTCGTAGGTTTGACGTTTTTTCTGATTAGATAAAACTTCGTAAGCTTCGGAAAGTTCCTTGAATTTGTCGGCGGCGTCTTTACCTTTATTCCGATCAGGATGATATTTTAGGGCTAGCTGACGATAGGCTTTTTTAAGCTCGGCAGCAGAGGCATCTTTTTTAACGCCTAAAACATCATAAAAATCCCGCTTGGTGGTCATTAATCAACCACCTCGCCTTCTTGGGCTTGGGATTTGTCGTCAGCTTTAGGTTTTTTACCTTTTCTCTTAGCTTTAGGCTTGGTAGCCTTTTTGTCGGCCTCGGCTTTTTGTTGAGCCTCATACATAGCAGCGCCAACTTTTTGTAAAGCATCGGATAGGTCTTTGGTTTTAGCTTCAAGCTCGTCTTTTGAAGCTGAGTCAAGGACTTTTTTAAGCTCTTGGATTTTGGCTTCTATTTCCTGTTTATCTTTTTTATCAACCTTGTCACCAGCATCTTTTAAGGTTTTTTCTGCAGTAAAGATAAGGGTGTCTGCTTGATTTCTGACCTCAACTTTTTCTTTCTTGATCTTATCTTCTTCAGCATGCTTTTCAGCTTGTTTGGTGATTTTTTCAACCTCGTCATCAGATAGGCTGGTGGAGCCTTTGATGGTAATTTTTTGTTCTTTGCTAGTGGCTTTGTCTTTGGCAGAGACATTTAAGATGCCATTGGCGTCAATGTCAAAGCTGACTTCGACTTGAGGGATGCCTCGAGGCGAAGGAGGAATGCCGTCAAGGATAAAGCGGCCTAAGGACTTGTTATCAGCGGCCATGGGGCGTTCACCTTGAAGAACATTGACCTCAACCGAAGTTTGATTGTCAGCAGCAGTGGAAAAGACTTGAGATTTAGAAGTAGGAATGGTGGTGTTGCGGTCAATTAAGGGCGTGCTGACCCGGCCAAGAGTTTCGATGCCTAGAGTGAGAGGGGTGACATCTAAGAGGAGGACGTCGGTGACGTCGCCCATAAGAACGCCGGCTTGAATGGCAGCACCTATAGCCACGACTTCATCAGGATTAACGGATTTATTGGGCTCTTTTTGGAAAAAATCTTTAACAGTAGCTTGGATCTTGGGCATGCGGGTTTGGCCACCAACTAAGATGACAACGTCAATGTCTTTAGGCTCTTTTTTAGCATCTTTAAGACAGGCTTTAACTGGTCCCATGGTTTTGGCAATAAGCTCATCGACCAGTTTTTCCAATTGGGCCCGAGTAAGCTTCATGGTGAGATGAAGGGGTTGGCCGTCTTTGGATTGGGTGATAAAAGGCTGGTTGATCTCGGTTTCCTGAGAGGATGAGAGTTCAATCTTGGCTTTTTCAGCAGCATCTTTAATACGCTGCAGGGCTTGTTTGTCTTGCTTGAGATCAATGCCATGATCTTTTTTAAAGTTATCGGCTATATGATCAATCAGGCGCTGGTCAAAGTCATCGCCACCTAAGTGAGTATCACCATTGGTGGCTTTAACTTCATAAACATTGTCGCCGAGTTCAAGGATGGAGATATCAAAGGTACCACCACCTAGGTCATAGACAGCAATGGTTTCGACTTTCTTCTTTTTCAGGCCGTAGGCTAAAGCGGCGGCAGTGGGTTCGTTAATAATGCGCTCGACTTTGAGGCCGGCAATCTTGCCAGCTTGTTTGGTGGCTTGACGTTGAGCGTCGTTAAAGTAAGCCGGAACAGTGATGACGGCTTTGAGAATTTTTTCACCCAGATAGGCTTCGGCGTCAGCTTTGGCTTTTTGAAGAATCTTGGCAGAGATTTCCTGAGGAGTATATGGTTTACCTTCGATCTCAATAACAGCTGCGTCATCTTTACCAGCGATGATTTTGTAGGCAACCATTCCCTGAGTTTTTTTGGTTTCTGGGTCAGAGATTTTGCGACCCATGAGGCGCTTAACTGAGTAGATAGTGTTTTCAGGATTAAGGATCATTTGGCGTTTAGCTATATCACCAACCAGGTTTTTGGCTGGTTCAACAACTGAAGGGATTAGGTTTCTACCCTCAGAAGAAGGAATGAGTTTAGGAGAGCCGCCTTCCATGATGGCGACGGCTGAGTTAGTGGTACCAAGATCAATGCCGATGATTTTTGACATATTTTAAGCTCCTTTGCCAACCTTGACTTGAGCAGGCCTTAAGACCCGATCATGTAAGGTATAGCCTTTTTTAATGACGCTAATTATTTTATTTTTAGGGCCTTTGACGAGTTCGGCACAGTCAGAGGTTTGGGGATTAAATTTGGTGTTAAGGACTTTAATTTCAGCTACGCTTTCTGAGATTAAAACTTGGTTAAATTTATCTAGAGCCAGTTTTAAGCCAGGGTTTTTTAAATGAGCG
>Ga0114923_10000475_pt1 | contig 31871 bp, 30 predicted proteins | sample SumtaG_FD_89578 | JGI IMG/M metagenome (GOLD analysis project Ga0114923, IMG submission 89578) | Deep subsurface microbial communities from Indian Ocean to uncover new lineages of life (NeLLi) - Sumatra_00157 metaG | ecosystem: Environmental > Aquatic > Marine > Oceanic > Sediment | place: near... | reverse complement strand
TATGGAAGATATGGCTTTGCTATCTTTGCTGGTTTTAGCTGTAGCTTTTATATTAATACCGTAAACAGGGATCGGGTTCCGGGATTTATTCATCTCAACAGCCGCAGCGCGGGCTGAAGCCATCGACTCCGGGATGGACTGCGGCTCTTCACAGGTGCCGCACACGTAAATATTTTCATGCCCATGAAAAAAACCAAACTCATCCTGCTTAAGCTTGAAAAGCTCAGCTATTCTTTCCGAGCCTGAGGCGGGCCCGAGACCTACGGAGAGGACCACCATATCGTGCAGGGCAACCGAATCTTTTCCATTCACACTCTCTATAAGCAGTTTAAGCTTGCCGTTGGCTAGTTCTACAACGCTGAAGGGTACACCCCGGACAAAGTGTATGTTGTTTTTTTTTCTTAACTCTTCACGCAGCACGGTAAAGGTTTTGTCAAAGTTCTGGATATCTATGTAATAGATGGTGACATCAGCCTCCGGGCTGCGATGGTTGATTATTCGAGCAAGCCTGAGCGCATAGGAACAGCATACAGCGGAGCAGTAGTTTCTTCCTATCTGCGGATCGCGGGAGCCAACGCACTGGATGAAGGCAATGGAGTCTGCAGGATCTCCCAGGTAGCTTTGTTTGGAGAGTGTCTCTTCGGCTTCTGCTCCGGTAATAATGTTATTTGACCTTGAGTAGCCGTATCTGACCTTCTGCACCGCGTTGAAGGGATCGTGCCCGGTGGCAATCAACACTCCGTCAGCGGTTATCTTCTTTTTTTCCTCTTTTGATCCCTTGCCGTAGGAAATTGCGCCTGGGGCACAGGCGTCCGTACATAAGGAACAAACTTTTCCTTTTTGGATGAGGCAGCGGGAGTAGTCTATGGTATATTGAACAAGCTCGGCTCTATTGAATCGGGAGATGCAATTTTCGGGGCAGGCCTGGACACAGGCGCCGCAGTCAATACATTTTTTATGATCAATAGAGGGGTTTAAAAAGGTTATTTCTATGGATATTTGTTCTCCTTTTTCAGCAACAGTTTGGATCTTTGTGCCGACAGAGAAATCTATCCGTTCGTGTTTGAGAGCCTGGTTCAGCTTTGTGTGAGCAACGCACACACCACATCTGCTGCATTCTTCCGTGGCCTTACAACAGTAGGTCAATACTTTGCCGCCGATCTCGCTGTTCGATTCGATGATTTCCACATCATGTCCCATTTCAGCGAGCTCATAACCGGCGGTACAACCGCTTATTCCTGCTCCGATAATTACAAATCTGCTCATAATATCCTGTTCAATCCGTATTGGTATTATCTGTTAAGGCTGTTCCTGGCAGACTGCAGCGTATTGTAGAGAAGCATGGTGATGGTCATGGGGCCGACTCCCCCGGGAACCGGGGTAATAGCGCTGCATTTTGCTGCAACTTCATCGAATTTCACATCTCCCACCAGGCGGTAGCCCCTTTTGCTGTTCGGGTCGTCTATACGGTTGACGCCGACATCGATCACCACTGCGCCCTCCTTGACCATGTCTGCGGTAATCATCTCCGGGCGGCCTATGGCAGCTATCAGTATATCCGCCTGTCGGGTTATGGCGGGCAGGTCACGGCTGCGGGAATGACAGACAGTGACCGTGGCATTGGCATCCGCGGCTTTCTGCATGAGCATATTGGCAATCGGTTTGCCCACGATGTTGCTGCGCCCCACCACCACCACATGGGAGCCCTCAATCTTAACACCCGCATGGATGAGAAGTTTCTGGATGCCGAATGGGGTGCAGGGCAGGAATCCGGGTTTGCCGATAACCATTTTCCCCAGGTTGACAGGATGGAAACCATCCACATCCTTTTCAGGTAGTATTCTGTACAGAATCTTGCTGTCGTCAATATGATCCGGAAGAGGGAGCTGGACCAGAATGCCATGGATCCGGGGATCCTCATTCAGCTTATCGATGAGAGCAAGGAGTTTGGTTTCAGTGATATCAGCATTAAGATTGTGCTGTTCGGAGTAGATACCGATTTCATGGCAGGACTTGTTCTTCATGCGCACATAGACCTGGGAAGCAGGGTTCTCGCCAACCAGAACTACGGCCAGACCGGGTACGATCTTATCACTCTCTTTGATCCGGGTGATCCCCGTGGCCAGTTCGGCTCTAATCAGGGAAGCAATTTTATTTCCGTCAATGATATTGGCGCTCATCTTATCCTCTTTTGAATAGATTGGTATTTTTTCATAGTGGGAAGTTCGCCGGCAAAAATCAACCATTTTCTGGTGATCAGGATAAAATTGGATACAAAAGTACAAATATAAAATATATAAATACAATGATGTCACAGCGACTGTGTCGTCAACCTATGAATCTTTTATTGACAGCCGCTGTGACATGGTTATAAATTGAATGGCTCTTCATATAAAAGATTTGACAGAACTCTGGTACTAAGCTAATATATATCAGAGTTTTGCAATTTGAAATATAGTTTTAAATAGTGAAACGGAGTGTTGTTATGAATTATTCTCTGCAAAAGGCTTTTAAAATAATCTGGTTGGTAAGTAACCATCAGGGAGAATTGGGATTGAGCGATATATGCAGGCGCCTCGATATGAATAAAACCACTGTTTTCAGATATATTGAGACCCTTATCTACCTGGATATCCTGGAAAAACATAGAGACACCTATTATCTGGGCATCGGACTTGCCGTGCTGGGCGGCAAGGTACGGATCCAGGCTGAAATTATTGAATGGATCCATCCTGTTCTGGTTCAGCTCGCTGAAGAAGTAAATGAGACTGTGAATTTTGCCCAGTTAAGCGGTAATACCGCTTTGTACCTGGACAGGGTAGAGAGCAAGAGAGGCCTGCAAATGAAGGCTACAGTAGGGGCTAATCTTCCCTGCCATTGTACTGCCCTTGGAAAAGCTATATTAGCTATTCTTGATCCTGATAAAGCAAAGGAGCTGCTCGCTTCCGTGGAATTGATAAAAATGAGCAAATCCACGATTACAGATCCTGCCGTTCTTATGAAGCAAATTGAATCAATGAGAAGCAGAGGCTACTATTCTGAACGGGAAGAGTTTGATGATGAGCTTACCTGTGTAGCCGTTCCCTTAAAGGTACAGGAGCTGAATTTTATCGGCGGCATCAGTATATCCGGGCCTTTATACCGGCTGGATGAGAAGAGGCTTTCATTCCTGGCAAAAAGATTACAGAAGACAAGAGATGAGATTTTAGAAAGACTAAAGAGTGCATTTGGAGGGTATGATGATTGAAGTCAGATGGCACGGCCGCGGCGGTCAGGGATGCTGGACCGTTGCCAGGCTGCTCGGCTTGGCTGCTACTCAGTATGAGGGAAGATATGCCCTTGCGTTCCCGTCATTCGGGCCGGAGCGCCGGGGAGCTCCGGTCCTGGGATTCACCAGGATCAGCGATCAGAAAATTCATGATAGAAGTGAAGTGCAGTCCTGTGATTACATAATCATTCTGGATGAGACGCTCATTGATGAAAGCACCTGCGGCGGGCTAAAGGAAAATGGAATCGTTATTATCAATTCCAACTCTCCCGAAAAGCACGAGAAGTATTTACAGAACGTTAAGGTTAAATCAGTGGATGCCACCTCCATAGCCCTTGAGGTTCTGGGAAAGCCGATCACCAATACAGCCATGCTTGGCGCCCTGGTCGCTCTATCCGGTATAGTGAGCCTTAGTTCGGTAAACAGAGCCATTAAAGAGGAGCTTAAAAGTTCGGTTTACGAGAAGAATGTACGGGTGGTCAAGCGCGCCTATGATGCTTTGAGGGAGGAAGAATGAAGAACAGACCGGGTATAACAAAATGGGAGAGGCCCAGCCATATAGATGATTATCCCGTAGGCCCCAGTTTTGATGCCGGGCACCTGATCACAACGAATGCCGCCTGGAGGACTTTCCGGCCGGTAATCGACCTGGCAAAATGCACGGGATGCTACCGATGTTACCTGGTATGTCCTGACGGTGTGATTTTCAAGAAAGAAGACAAGGTGGATATTGACCTGGATTTCTGCAAGGGGTGCGGTGTTTGCTCTTATGAATGCCGGGTTGATGCGATTGAGATGATAAAGGAGAGCGGGAAGTAATGGTGGAAGATAAGCGATTTATCAGTGGCGATGATGCGGTTGCCTTTGGTGCAAGACTTGCAAGACCGCACGTGATTTCTGCCTACCCGATAACTCCTCAGACTGTTGTCGTGGAGCGGCTCTCTGAGATGGTTGAGGATGGCTCACTAAAAGCCGAATTCATGCATGTAGAGTCTGAGCATTCGGCAATTTCCGCTGCAATGGGGGTAAGTGTTACCGGGGCAAGGGTGTTTACCGCCACTTCTTCCCAGGGCCTGCTCTATATGGCGGAAGGGCTCTTTTATTCTGCGGGAGGGAGATTTCCGATAGTGATGATGAATGCCAACCGCTCACTGGCCCTGCCATGGAGTATCTACGGTGACCAGAGTGACTCCCTGTCTCAATTAAACAGCGGCTGGATCCAGGTATATGTGGAGGATGCCCAGGAAGTCCTGGATATGATAATTCAGGCTTACAGGGTCGCTGAGGATCCCTCGGTGCTCACCCCCTTTATGGTGAATCTTGACGGATTCTTACTGACCCATACCTACGAACCTGTTTCCATACCCGATCAGGCAATGGTTGATGCCTTCTTGCCGCCCTTTTCAACCCATAACAAGATCAGCTTTGAAAAGCCGCTGAACATAGGTTTCAGCACTACCCCCCAGGACAACCTGGAGTACAAGTATCAGCAGCATAAAGCAATGCTGGATTCTGTTGAGGTAATTCAAAAGGTAGACGCGGAATTTGCAGAGCGCTTTGGCAGGAGATATGGAGGACTTGTTGAAGAATACTTCTGTAATGATGCAGAGGTTGTTCTGGTTACCCTGGGAAGTGTGACGGGAACGGCAAGGGTTGTAGTGGACCGAATGCGGGAAACGGGCCGGAGAGTCGGTCTGTTGAAGATAAGGTATATGCGGCCCTTCCCGGTGAATGAAGTTAATAGAGTTTGTGAAACTGTGAAAAGGGTCGGAATTATTGACCGGGATATCTCTTTTGGTTATGAAGGTACTGTCTTTACCAACGTAAACTCAGCTCTGAGCAGACTGAACAATCCACCGGAAACGGTAAACTTTATCTGCGGCCTGGGTGGAAGAGATATACCAAAAGAAGATTTAGAGGGAATGTTCCTGCAGCTCCTGGACGGATCCGGTTCAGGGAAGCTTGAAAGAGTTCAATTTATCGGCATGAGGGTAAGCATCAATGATAGATAAAGAAATAAAGAGATTAAATGCACGCAATATTACTGATAGGGAGTTTTTCTACGGTCACAAGGCCTGTCCGGGATGTGGAGGCAGCCTGGCCGTACGCCTGGCCTTAAAAGTCATCGGCGAGAGATCCTGCTCTGTTCTTCCGGCCGGATGTATGTCAGCGGTTGGATTTATATATCCGCAAATGGCCTTCACCGCCAATGCCATGATTTCCACCTTTCCCGGAACGGCCTCTCTGCTGTCCGGTATTGCTGCGGGCGCCAGGGCGCTGGGTATAGAAGATTTTCATGCTGTTGGATTTGCCGGGGATGGAGGCACAGCCGATATCGGGATCCAGGCGCTTTCCGGCGCCATCGACCGGAATGATAAGATCATATACATCTGCTACGATAATGAAGCCTATATGAATACCGGGATTCAGAAGAGTGGGCTTACCCCTTACGGCACACGCACCACCACTTCCCCGGCCGGTCAGAATCTACCGGGCTCAATCACCCATAAAAAGAGACTCTTTGAGATTGTTGCCGCCCATGGCATTGAATATGCTGCGGTGGCCTCGATGGGCTATCCTATTGATTATATGAACAAAGTGAACAAGGCCAAACATTGCAGGGGCACATCCTTTATCCACGTGTATGCCAGCTGTCCCACGGGATGGGGCACACCCACCGAAACCAGCATTGAAGTGGCCAAGGAAGCGGTTGACTGCGGTCTCTGGGTGCTGGCCGAGTATGAGAAGGGAGAATTCAGGCTGACCCGAAAACCGAAAAGCTTTACTTCGGTTGAGGATCATCTGAAAAAACAGGGCAGATACAGGCACCTGAGTGAAAGAGATCTCAGTGAGATTGTCCGCCATAGAGATGACAACTGGGAAAGGATAAGGTCAGCCTGGAAGGTATAATGGTATAAGATAAAGGCAGGCTGGGGTATCAGTCCCGGATTATTACGGTGCCATCCTCTTTTATCACCAACCGGTCTCCCTCTTTGACGGTTTCCAGGAAATCATCGCCTAATTGGTCTACGGCATAGATTCGTTTTCCTGCCCATATATCGGCTACAACCAATCCGCCTGCACCGAGCGAATCAATCTTTTGGGAAAACAACATTGCCTTCGGAGCATTGCCCATTCTAACCAGCCTCTGCCATACTGCCCCGCCGGAGGTTGAGCCGGTAGTATTGGGAAGACAGATAATCTTAGCCGCCAGGTTTTTTCCGTAGAGCTCCCGGTTGCTGCTGTCGGCACATATCGCTTTATCAGAGGGAAGATGAATGCTTGTAAAGAAGCTGGCATAGGTGTTGAACCCGTTTTTAGTTACCAGCGCTTCCCCTTCTATATTCCCGGCAAGAATTGGCCTGCCTTTAAAAGATTTTTTCATCTCAATGTTCCTCCTTAATTTTGCCGCTGGTAATAATATCAACAAGCTCTTCATCCGGAAAAAAGCGGGCAGTGGTATAAGCGCGTAGCTTGTTCGAGTTGGTGACTATGGCTTCTCCGGAGCTCAAATCGTTATCAAATATTTGCATTGGACATCCTACACTAAATTTTGCACCGGTGCGCTTAAGTAGTTCATACGTCCCGCCATCAGCTTGAAACGCCCGCAGGACCTGTGGCGCTGCGCATATAGTAGTTTTTACCGGGAGTTGATCTCTATTCTCTTTCTGCAGTGCGCCGGTTATCTTTTCTGTCCACCAGTGAAGCTGTTGCAGGCTTAAGTGCGGGCAGCCTATAAAGCACTTCTCAGGTAAGGCATCCTCTTTCGGCCATGGTATGGGATAGGAGGATAAAAGCTCATCAAGCTCCCGGTCTTCTATTATGTAGGTTTTGTGATTGGGCACTAGAAGGTTAGTACCATAATCCACAGCTTCGGGCGTTATATTCTGCACATGGTAAAGGCCTACGGCTCCGGCAGTGGCACAGGCTGCTCCCATTTCATGGAGATAATCACGGGTATTTTCATTCAAGCCGGGACCTAGAAAAGTATCAAGCCCTGCAATAAAGGGTACATCCGCAAGAACCTTCTTGCCGATAGCCGCTCCCAATAGCTGGGGAAGAGGCAATTGTTCGGTTTCAACTTTTATCAACCAGGCGGCTCGGCGGCCATCATCGGTTAAAAGACCGGACAGAGGTGTCTTGCCAACGATGTTGGTTAATAGGTCCATGATAGCGCCGGTTCGATTGGTCCTCGCGCCCAGTACCGAGTTGGCAAAAATTGCGCAAGCGGATTCAGACCAGGCGAGGATATCTTCCCTTTTTGGTATGTTGCCGACTTCAGGTAGATATGGAGTACAAGTGCAGGCATCTGTGTCGCGCAAACCCAGCTCCAGCATTATTTCATCATAGCGTTCCTGATCCTCATACATCTGTTCGAGTGTCTTTACCTGCTCCGCGGTAAGGAACCAGTTTTCGAAATCCAAAGGTGGTTTAGGGTCAAGGGTAAAGGGGTATTTGGCCTTAAGGCCGGATGCTGCCAAATTAGCGAGCATTTCCATAGAAGGCGCAATACCTGGAATCGCATAGGTAATAACGAAGTGGCCATAGCCATTGATAGCCACCAGTTTTTCCGCGCCAAGAGCTTCGCCGTAGCACACTACTGTTTCCAAAATTTTCTGCATGGTTTCACCCTGACTGCCCTGCAGGATATCCTTTTCTTCTTTGGTAAGTTTAATCTTAAAATTATCAGGGTTTATCATCATTTACCTCCCGTATTTCGACAATGCCTCACACATGAGGCGGTAATTACCTCCGCAGGTTCTCTACTATGGCTGCCACACCGAGCCCGCCCCCGCAGCAGGTAGCAAATATTCCATACTTTCCACCGCGACGAATCAGCTCCCGCATGGTAAAGATGCCAATACGGGCGCCGGAAGCGGCGTTGGGATGGCCGTAGGCTATGGCGCCGCCCAGGGGATTCCATCTGTCCATGTCCACCTTTTCTCCGGTCTGGTTTTCAAGCTCCTTGATCACCGCCAGATTCTGAACGGCAAAAGCTTCGTTACACTCCATGATGTCCAGATCGGATAGTTTCAAACCGGCACGCTTCAAAGCAGTAGGGATGGCATAGGCTGGGGCGATACCCATGATCTTCGGATCGCAGCCGCAGTCGGCGCCGCAGATCCATCTGGCCATTGGTTCATAGTCGAGCTGTTCAGCCTTTTCTGCGCTCATCATCAGGACGAAGGCGGAGCCGTCGTTTTGACCGGAAGCGTTCCCTGCGGTAATTGTACCATCCTTTGTGAAAACAGGAGCAAGTTTTGCCAGACCTTCTATAGTTGAATTGGGACGTGGATGTTCGTCAATTTTAAAAATAACCTCGGGTGTCTTCCTGGTTGCAGGAATGATGACTGGAACGATCTCCTCCTCGAATTTACCGGCTTCCATGGCCGCCTTTGCCAGCATCTGGCTTCGCAGGGCGAATTCATCGGAGGCTTTTCGAGAAATATCATACTTTACCTGTAGATTCTCAGCGGTAAAGGCCATGCCGATACGTTCCTCGGCCACCGGGGACATCTGCCATTCAATGTACTGCGGCGGCACGAGCTTGTACGGAGGCGTTGCCATGGAAAACTTTGCCGCCATCTGGCTGTATGATTCCATGCCGCCGGCAATGATGATATCCGCCTGATTCGTTAGGATTTTACAGGCGGCGAGGTTGATAGCGTCTATTGCGGAACCGCATTGCATCTCCACGTAAGTTGCCGATGTCTCGTGACCGAGCCCGGAATCAATAGCCGCCCAGCGGGCAGGATTAAGAGCAGTGGAACAATGAAGTGACGATCCCAGTAAAACGCTATCCACAAAAGCCTTTTCTTTGATCCCGGTCTTAGCCAAAAGGCCCTTAATGCCAATGCTTGCCAGTTTCGAGGCAATAATGTCACGAAGAGTTCCGCCAATGCGTCCGAACGCGGTACGTACACCATCTACTATTACTACTTCTCTTTCTTTCATTTGAATTTCCCTCCTATTATGCGGTCTATGTACCTACCACAATCCCGCCATCAACACGCAGCACGGTCCCGGAGATGAAGCTCGCCTCGTCCGATGCCAGAAAAAGATAGGCATTGGCAACGTCCAGGGGCTGTGCCAGTCGCTGCAGGGGTGTGTGTGAGATGAGACCTTCCAGGATTTTTTCCGGCATGGCGCTGACCATCTCGGTTGCAGTAGGTCCGGGAGCCACGGCATTGACACGGATGTTGTCCCGTCCAAGCTCACGTGCCCAGACCTTGGTCATGCCGATGACCCCAGCCTTGGTAGCCACATAGTTTGTCTGGCCGAAATTCCCGTCAATGCCTGCTACGGAAGTGGCATTGAGGATCACGCCGCCTCCCTGACGAATCATGCAGGGCGCAACAGCCTGGCTGCAATTAAAGACACCTTTGAGGTTCACAGAAATGACCAGGTCAAAGTTGGCTTCGGACATCTGCTTGACCAGCTCGCCATCCTTAACCTTTACCAGGGTGGCATCACGTATAAGACCGGCATTGTTAATCAGCACATCTATGCGCCCATACTTTTCCACCACAGCATCCACCCATTTCTGCACGGCGTTTCGGTCAGTGACATCAACTTTGTAAAAACTATGGCCCATTGCCTGACCGGCTTCACCTTGCAGGGTTTGAACAGCAGCCTGTCCATGCTCGCTGTCCACATCACAGATAATTACTTTGGCACCTTCCTCAGCGAAGCGTTGGGCCGTCGCCCTGCCAATACCGGCAACACCCCCGGTAATAAGAGTAACTTTCTCTTTTAAACGCATTTTTCTATTTCTCCTTCTGTTTAGTGTTTCGGAAATTGAAACAATCTTTCATATTATAGAACTCCACTGATGGCCAGATTATCCCTTTTAGAGGATATGTCAAGGAAATATTTAAGGAATATTGAGAAATTTGCTAGTTTGTAACATACGTCTGCAGTACTTACTCTGCCGTGTCTATTCGTCGCAGCGTAAAGATTACTTATTGGGCTCTACTGCCATGTACGGCCTTCCTGCGGCTACAGCGGTTATCTCACATTCCAAAAAAATTTCATGACCACAGGCGATCACCTTGTGATCCCGGCGATCGATATCCACAAATACTGAGCAGGCACCCGCCCTCTTCGCAAGTTCCTTTGCATGTTCTCCGGCCTGCCCCCGGGCAAAGGCTACGGCTTCTTCAAGATCCGAAAAATCCCTCACACCTTTCGGACCGTGTACTCGAAAGAGTGCTCCCGCCTCCTGGGGAGAAACACGAACCCTTACGGTTTGCATAATACTTCCGGCCACAGCGCCGATGGCGTTGGCAATTTCGGCATGTTCCGGAATGTTAAGCGTGGCCCGTATTCCTCGTGCAAGCTCGGGGAAGTAGGTCCTCACCGGTGCGCCCAAGCCAATCAGGGGACGGTTATACGTTAACTGAACCCCCAAGGGTGAAGAACCCTGCTTTTCCGGAAAAAATGTGGGATCCACAAAGATATTCTGCACAAAGTCCAGACCCTCCAGGCTAAAACCATGGGTATCCGTAATGGTTGCGGATACCACGGCGCGGCCTGCCTGTAAAACGACTTGCTGAATTACCCTCCTGCAAAAATCCAGCGTGGCAACCTCACCGTTCTGCCGAACCCTGGTATAGAGCCGTGCCATGATCTCCGCCCCCAGCAGAGCCGCTGCCAACGACCAGGAATCCTGGTAACCGAGAGCGTGGGAGGCATCGGTAGGAGTAAACGCACCGTATCCCACCAGGCCAAGATTCGTTAGACGCTCGATCTCCACTTCCAGGAGGAACTCGGATTCTGCCGTACTGTATAAACGATCCAGAGCAACAGGACAAGAAGAGACCCTCTCCAGTATAGAACGCTGGAGAGCGGTAAATTCACTACCATTACCGGGCAAAGGGCGCTGGCACACAAGAAACTTGCCGTCTAAAGCGCCCGCCGCCGCCCGGTCTTTCTGCCGCTTAAGTTCCCTCTCTATTTCCGGAAAATCATGTGCCAGTAAACTGAGGGGAACAGCCCTTCGCGGCCCGAGAAACATTGCCTTTTCATGGCTGAAGCTGACCTCACTGTCCCCGCCGAGCCCGTACGTATAAACTTGCACCGTCTCTACCATGGTCTGCCACTTTCCTACCGTAGCACCCTCTCTGTTCAGAACGGGTTTGCCGCCCCTTAACAGCGCGATATCCGTGGTAGTGCCGCCCATGTCAACGACACAGGCGTCTTCTTCGCCGGTAAGAAAGACCGAACCGACAATGCTGGCGGCAGGTCCGGATAAGATTGTCTCAATGGGGTGGGCCATAGCGAAGCGAGAGCTTACCAATGTTCCATCGCCCTTTACCACCATTAGAGGCGCCTGTATGTTCTGCCGCTTTAGTATCTCTTCCACAGCCCGAATTAGCCGGGTCAGCAACGGAATAAGCCGTGCGTTCAACGCAGCGGTCACCGCCCTTCGGGCAGCGTGCAGGTTGGAGGTGAGCTCACTGCCGCAGGTTACAGGAAGTCCGCAATTTTTTTGGATAATTCGGCGCACAGAGTTTTCGTGCTCCGGGTTGCGTACCGAAAAATACCCGGACACGGCGAAAGCGGCAACCCGCGGGCTGTACTCTTCAATAGCCGAACGAACCAAACCGCGATTCAACGGTTCTGTTTCTTCACCATCCTGGTTATGGCCGCCCGGCACAAAAACCAGCGGGTCATTCAGCATGATTCTTCCGAGCCCCGCCTGTTCCAGGGCATCCGGAGAGTAACCGATTAATATGAGGCAGATCGGACTGCCCTGGCCCTCCACAATGGCGTTGGTGGCCAGAGTCGTTGAGAGGGAAACCAGTTGGATATCCTCCCCGGGCTTCTCAAGCTTGCATTGGCGGATGGTTGCTCCCAGCGCCTCATTGATTCCGACCGTTAAATCGTAACGAGTTGTTAACGCTTTGGAGTATGCCAGGACTCCCCGTTCCTCGTCTAGAAGTACAGCATCCGTGTAGGTGCCACCTGTGTCTATTCCTAAAAGTACTGCCATTGCTCGCCGATCTATTCTTCTCCTCCCTACTGCTTTCCTGCTATCGCGCGGGGAATATACACTATACTGCGGATAGGCACAACGGGCCAGGACAAGGTTGAATTTTACTTATTATTTTTCGCCGGTTTTAAGAATGGCAGGTTTTTACTTCCTGCCAAATTTGAAAAGTTTTTGCAAGGCTTATTTTAAAATAATTGTTGACAGTTAGAATTTTCAGGTTTATAGTACAAGCCGTTTAAAAAGGTCATAATTTAGGGGAGGTAAAATGGGCACAAAACGTTCATTGCACGCCGGAAAAAGACACAGCGGTGGATTCAGCTTGAGTGTTTTTACCGACGACGAGCTCTACGAGATCCATCTATCGACGCTGGAAGTCCTTCAGAAGACGGGGGTTTACGTCGAATCCGAAGAAGCGCTGGAGGTTCTGGATGGTGGAGGGGCGATCATCGATCCTGAAACCAAAATGGTACGCTTTCCCCCTTACCTGGTTGAGGATTGCATTCGCTCTGCGCCATCCAAGTTTGTAGCAGCCGGGAGGGTGCCGGAAAGTGATGTGGTCCTGGAGTCCAACAGGGTAAACTTTACCAATTTCGGTGAAGGCATTATGATCGTGGATCCGCACACCGGTGAACACAGGGAAACTAAAAAAGCGGACCTGGCCGACGCAGCTGTGCTTATCGATTATCTGGATAACATTGATTTGTATGAGAGATCCATGCTCTCTCACGATGTGCCTCCGGAAACCTCGCCCCTGCACAACGCGGAAGCCTCTCTGCTGAACACGACAAAGCATCACTTTCTCTGCCCGGGTAACGGTTATTTAGCGAAAAAAGTGGCGGAGATACTGGCAGCCATTGTGGGTGGAAGGGAAAAGCTGAGAGATCGACCGTTGCTGACCTTCCTGACCTGTCCGGTGAGCCCGCTCAAACTGGTACGGGATTGCTGCGAGATAATCATGGAGGCTGCCAGGGCCGACCTGGCGGTGAACATCCTGTCCATGGCCATGGCCGGCGCATCGTCCCCGGTGAATCTGGCCGGGACCCTTGTGACTCATAACGCGGAGGTGCTTTCGGGAATTGTATTAAACCAGCTAACGAAAAGAGGCTCCCCTGTCATTTACGGCAGCTCGACCTGTGGACTTGATCTGCTCTATGGCACCGCCTCCGTAGGTTCTCCGGAGCTGGCCATGATTAGTAGTGCAGTGGCGACAATATCCCGCTACTACCTTTTACCGAGCTTTGTCGCCGGTGGGTAGGCTGACAGCAAGGTCTGCGATGCGCAGGCTGGCCATGAGAAGACCCTCACGGCTCTCTTACCGGCGTTGGCAGGCGCTAACGTAATATACGGTTTGGGAATGCTGGAGATGGGAATAACCTTCGACTTCGGTCAGCTTGTAATGGACAACGATTTTGCCGGGATGATCAAGAATGTAGTTCAAGGTATCCCGGTAACAGATCGAACCCTCTCTACGGATATTATTCAGGAGGTAGGCCCCTTCAAGGATTTCTTAAGCCATGAAGATACTTTGCTGAATATGAAAAGCATGTCGCGGCCCAATATCATCGATCGTTCGCGGAGAGACGATTGGCAGAGCAAGGGCAGTATGGATTTATACGAGAAGGCTTCGGAAGAGGCGCGGCACATTCTCAAGACCCACAAGCCGCCGCAGTTGCCGGAGGCCGTAGTCTCATCTATCCGTTCGATTATCCGGGAAACGGAAGAGGAACTGGGAGTTGCCAAAGGAGTTTCCAAAGGAGGAAATAAATAGGCAGGATTAGGTGATTGAAAAGCGTATAATGTATATGAAAAACTATTTTAAAGGAGCGAAGGAGAATAAGTATGGCAAAGTATGCCACCCGCATGGGTGACGGTTTCCGGGTCGAGATGACCGAAGATGATATGCGTAGAGATATTGAACAGGGCACGCAGGATGCCGCCCGCCGGGGTAAAATCAATGCTTTGAGTGACGATCACCTGAAATATCTTCTCGAGATCTTTAAATCCCCGGATAGAAGTGTAGGCGTAGAGAGGGGGAAAGAGGTGGTTTTAAGCTACGATAGCGGAACTACCAAATTCAATCGCTGCAATGTCTCGGTAAGCAAAATACAGTCCTTGCAGATTTATGAGCGGTTGATGGGTTCCGATATGCTTGAGCTTGCCCACATTGATTACAGCTTCAAACCGGTGAAACCGATAGTAGTCTTCGAGCAGCCCATTCTGGAGCAGGCCCTGTTGATGACAATTCCTCCACTCTTTTACGGAGCTATGCCTAATCTCGGACTCTACAGCCAGCCGGATGGCCCCTGCGTGAATCCGGGGGATTTATTACCCAAGGGTAAGATAGCCGAAGCCCGGGCTTCTTACGAGGAGCAGATCGAACACGCCGTAAAGGATATGGTCTATGTAGCCGGCCGCATGTACGAGGCAGGGGCCGATGGCATCAATTTTGATACCACCGGCGCAGCAGGGGACGCTGAGTTCTACGCAACCTTGAAAGCTATCGAGACCTTGAAGAAAAAATATCCCGCCATGTGCGTACAAATGGGAATGGCCTCGGAGTTCGTTCTGGGTATGCATGGTGAGCTTTACTATGATGGGGTGCGGCTGGCAGGGCTATACCCCCACAAGCAGTTGGAGTTGGCCCAGAAGGTCGGTGTGTCAATCTACGGTCCGGCCATTAATATTGTGACTAATAAGTCGCTGCCGTGGAATCTGGCCCGCTCTGTGACCTTTGTCAAAGCCTGCACGGACACGGCTCAAATTCCGATCCATGGCTGCGTGGGCATGGGTGTATGCGGCGTGCCTTTAACCCTATCTGTTCCTATCGATGCCTTGACCAGGGCCTCGAAAGCGCTGGTTGATATTACCCAGCTCGATGGGTTGTAGATAGGTGTAGGAGATCCCTTTGGGATGGCTGTGGCTCACGGCGTTGCCGCGGGCATCGGCGGAATGCGGGCGGCAGGAGATCTTGTTGCCCGGATGCAGGTGTCTAAAGGCATGAGGCTGAAACCAGCCAAAGAGTACGTAGCCAACAAGTTGGGTATTTCAGTTCAGGATATTGCTGATCCTGTTGTGATGAGTGAAGTTCGGGAGGATTTAGATCTCGGCCGGGTCAACGCTGTTCCGGGAGCAGCCAAAGGAATCGATGCGAAATTCAGGATTGCAGAGGTGCTCGATATCGAGATCAACAGTGTCAATCTATTCAAGAAGCGAACGGGAATAAAGAGTTGAACATATAAAAACGGGGGGCGGATCGGATGGTGATCGCATGGACTCTAAATCCATGTAGCCGGGTGCGACTCCCGGGCTCCTCGCCTTTATATATATTTTTATTTTTACCTCACAGATAAGGAGAATTTTAGTATGATTAGCGAGCAAACTATTGAAAACGTCAGAGAAGCAATCAACTCTTTCGATCAGGATAAATCAATTAAAATCGTAGAAGAGAGTATTGCCAAAGGGGAAGATACCCTGGCTCTGATGAATCAAGCCTTTATACCTGTTATAAATGAAATCGGAGAAAAATTCAGCATCGGAGAAATGTTTATGCCGGAGCTTATCCAGGCCGCGGAGGTGATGAAAAAGGTAACCGAGCGGATCAGTGCAGCTATGCCGGAGAGCCGTGAACAACAGCAACATGGTATTGTTGTCATGGGAACCGTGCAGGGAGATATTCATGATATTGGCAAGACCCTGGTGGTAACCCTGCTCGGCGTCCACGGTTTTGAAGTGCATGATCTTGGGCGAGATATAACTGTAGAGGCCTTTATTGAAAAGGCGGTAGCGGTGAATGCAGATATTATCGGAACGAGCGCTCTTCTAACAACGACCATGACGCAGCAGAAAGAGCTGGAGAACGCCTTGAAGGAAGCTGGATTAAAAGGGCGAGTAAAAACAATTATCGGGGGAGCGCCTGTTACAGAGAGATGGGCTAAGCGTATCGGCGCCGATTCCTATGGAGAAAATGCTCACGAAGCCGCTGTAAAGGTTGAAGAGCTTATGAAGAAATAGGCAGAAGTATATACCTCACATGGAAATAGGATTCTCTCAAGTTCAATTGATGCGGCTCAAGGAATTGGATGCTATCTCAGAGGGGCAAAACATATCCTTTGAGACTGTAGAAGAACGCGACAGGGAATACCAGAAACTGGAAAGTGAATTAGTCGATGTACGTCGAAAAGAACTGAGGGAGTTTCAGACACATCACCGCCGGCCTGGACTATGCCTGCTGGAAAGTAAGCTCATTGACACCCTTGTTCAGAGCGGATTTTCTCAGGTCGTAACTCCGACTACAATGTCAAAATCGCTGCTCGCGAAAATGTCAATTACTGAAGATCATCCGCTATATAAAAAGATTTTCTGGTTCGATAGGAAGCGGTGTTTACGCCCGATGTTGGCGCCTAATCTTTATTCCGTGTTGCAGGATCTTCTCCGAATTTGGAATAAACCGGTCAGGATTTTTGAAGTCGGCTCTTGTTTCAGAAAAGAGACACAGGGAGCGCAGCACTCTATTGAGTTCACCATGCTGAATCTGGTTGAGATGGGATTACCGGTGGAAGATTGTGAATCAAGGATGAATGAATTGGCTGCTCTGGTGACCCATGCAGCCGGAATCGAAGAATACGGTTTGGAGGAGCAGCAATCGGTAGTGTACGGTGTAACAATCGATATTGTAAGCCCGATTCATAGCCACGAAAAACCAGAGACGGCGACAGCGGGCTCAAAGGGGCCATCGAAGGCAAGTCAAGTAATGGAGCTGGGCTCAGCAGCCACGGGTCCCCATATCCTTGACCGGGCGTGGGGAATAACAGAACCCTGGGTCGGTATAGGGTTCGGGCTCGAGAGACTGCTCATGGCCAGGGATAAAAAGGAAAGTATAGGTCGTTGGGGGAGGAGTCTATCGTATCTTGATGGAATACGACTTAACTTGTGATCTGGAATCGATACTGGCGAAAGCATTAGCCGGAAGAGAGCTTTCTGAGAGAGATCTCGTTTATCTGCTGACCGTAGAGGAGAAAGAGCAGCAAGAGCGCGTTTTTCATGTTGCCAGAGAGTTGCGTAGCCGGATTTTCAGCGACCGGGTGTTTTTATATGGGTTTCTCTACATAAGCACCTATTGCCGGAACGACTGTAATTTTTGTTTTTACCGAAAATCAAATTCGGAATGTCTGCGATACAGAAAAAAGAGTGCGGACATAGCAGAAGCCGCCGGCCGCCTGTGTGAATCTGGTGTTCACTTGCTCGATTTGACCATGGGCGAAGATCCCTTTTTCTACCAGGATGGAGGGTTCGAGAAATTTACCTATCTGGTTGCCATGGTAAAAAAGGCTACAGGACTACCCATTATGATTTCTCCCGGAGTAATTCCCGGGCGTTTTTTAAAGGAGTGTAAAGAAGCGGGCGCCACCTGGTATGCCTGTTATCAAGAGACCCATAATAGCAGTCTCTATGAACGGCTAAGACCGGGACAGAGCTTCGATAAAAGAATGGAGAGCAAAAGGTCCGCAAAAGCCCACGGTCTTTTGATTGAAGAAGGGGTGCTGTGCGGTATTGGCGAGAGCGCTGTTGATTTAGCTCAATCCCTTGAGATCATGAAAACCCTTAATGCAGATCAAGTACGTGCTATGACCTTTGTCCCGCAAAAGAATATCCCTTTGTCGAAGACATATTCTTCGGATTCCCCGCGTGAATTAATGACGATTGCCGTTTTACGGCTGGTCTTCCCGGGACGGTTGATACCCGCAACTCTCGATGTGGAGGGTTTGGCCGGATTGGAAAAAAGGCTCCACGCCGGCGCCAATGTAATCACTTCATTGGTGCCGCCTGGCAAGGGGCTGGCAGGAGTGGCTCAGAGCACATTGGACATAGAGGAAGGAAAACGAACGATTGCCGGCCTGGAAGAGGTGTTGCATGACTGTGGACTCAGGGCAGCGACTGTATCAGAATACCAGGGCTGGATCGATAAACGGCAAGAGAGTGTACGTCAAGAGAATGTATAGATGCTTGTCGCAGTAATTGGAGGTAAGGTTCAGGGTATCGAAGCCTGCTACCTGGCAAAAAAAGCGGGCTGGCAGGTCAGGCTGATAGACAAGAGAGCTGTTGTTCCGGCAAAGGGACTGTGTGACTCCTTCATCCAAATGGATGTGCGGCGCGATAAAAACTTGCACCGAGCTTTGGGGGATGCCGATCTGATACTGCCGGCCCTTGAGGATGGTCCGGCGCTGGAAAGAATCAGCCGCTGGGCGGGGAAAGAGGGTATACCATGCGCATTTGATATTGACGCGTATCGGGTGTCATCCTCCAAGTCAGCTTCCAACCGGCTGTTTCAGGAACTGAGCCTACCCATACCCGGGCTTTGGCCGGAGAGCAAGTTTCCGGTTATTATTAAACCCGATAGAAGCAGCGGCAGTAGAGGGATACAGATCTTTAAGGATGTGTCCGATTTAAGCAAAAGATTCGCAGTTCCCGGGATGATGGCTGGTTTGATTATACAGGAGTTTATAAAAGGTAATTACTATTCTCTTGAAGTGTTCGGTTTTCCCGGAAGCTACCAGCCATTACAGGTCACAGACCTCTATATGGACGAGGTTTTTAGTTGTAAGAGGGTTGCGGCTCCTACAGAACTTAGTTCGGCGATGAGAGAAGAGTTTGCGAACATGTCGGTTTCTATCGCCGAAGCCGTGGGATTGAAAGGTTTGATGGATGTGGAGGTTATTCAGAATGAAGGGTGTTTAAAAATACTGGAGATTGATGCCCGGCTTCCGAGCCAGACCCCCATAACAGTTTTTTGGTCCACGGGTCTGAATATGGTTGAGCTGTTGGGAAAGCTGTTTACTAACCCCTGTGGTAAATTGTCTTTCCCTGAGCTTATTACAGATATTGCCCTGGGTGTAGTGATCGAACATATTACTGTTACTGAGAAGCGGCTTGAGATTGCCGGAGAGCATATTTTGGCCAGGCAGGAATCTTTGTGGCTTCATGAGGATTTTTTCGGCGCCGATGAGGCAATCACCAATTATTCCCCTGACAGAAAGAAGTGGGTGGCCACCCTTATCAACACAGGAGCAAGCAGAGAGGATGCCTGGGAGCGCAGAAACAGGGTCATTAGAGCAATTATGCAGGAACATGATTTAACGCTATACTCAGACCCGGAGCCCCCTTTATGACCCGACTTACCAAAGCTGATGTTATTAACATATCCGCAGAACTCGGCACTTATGATAAAGAGTTGCTTAAAAAAACCGAATGCACATTGTTGGGGATTGCCTGCAAGGCGGTCGGGGTTGATGAAATAGTGGTTGCCAATGCAATGGGAAGCCTCACGACCTGCGTTGTTCCCATGGATTGCGGACAGGGAACGATCGAAGGCTTCTGTGATGCCGTAAAACAAATTGTACAGCATCTAGGGTGTAAAGCTTTCATTACTTCCCATTACGATGTTTCCGGGATCGCAGAGGCGTTTGAAAAAAAGTGCGACATTATTTTTTTTGCTGACGATTACCGTTTTGTTGCCATTACTAGAAATGGAGGCCGGGTTGTTGATAACACCTTAGCCACTGCCAAAGGGTTTGTTGCAGGTCTGTCCCTTATGATGGGCGGGCTTGCTGACCGGTGGGTTTTAGTAATCGGTTGCGGCCGGGTTGGCCGCTATGCTGCTTTCTCTCTCATTGAACAGGGTGCGAGGGTCGCGGTTTGCGATATTGAGCATAGCCGTGCTCTTGACCTGGCAGCAGAGGCGGATAATCTCTATCATGCAAAGATACAGGTTGAGGACAGATTGGAAGAAATAAGTGCGAAATATGACGGGTTGTTTGATGCCACGCCGGCAGCCGAAATTATTGAGCCGCAACACGTGAACAACCATACCTGTGTAAGTGCGCCCGGCGTTCCCCATGGCGTATGCTCCCGGGCGCTGGAAATAATTGGCGAGCGATTCTTGCATGATTCACTCCAGATCGGTGTGGCAACCATGCTTGTTGAGGCAGCTAAAGGCTTATGAAAGACGATAAAAAAAGCGATAAAAAACCCGCAACGAGATATTACCGCAAACGGATCGAGCTTTTCCGGTTGCTTGATAAAATTAAATTGTGGCCATCTCGCCGGGGAATCCTCCATGGCATTAAATCGATTGAACTGACCGAGGACCAGGCCTTGATTACGACCCACTGCAATAAGAGCTTCATAATCAGGAATTCCCGCAACAGCAGGGCTGCGCGCTGGCTGCGGAATAAATGGTTCAGGGATATCTGCAAAGACTGCGGCGTTCCCCAGTGGAAGATCGAAAAATATTCTGCGACCAAATTCAAGAGACGCTATGGTTCGAATCTGATTAAGAGGGGTGAGATCGATAACGTAGAAGAAGTTTATGATTAGCTGAATGAACTTCTATCTTTACCGGATCGGTGATCACACAGCTTGCCCCGGCGGCAAAAAAACGCTAAAAACGCCTGCTGGCCTGCTGTTTCGTGCGGGTGGATTCGCCCATGTCCTCCGGTTATTCCAGATTATAGCCGATCAACAGGGTGGCGAAGGTCGTTTCCTTTGCAAGGCAGAAGGATTCACGCAGGTAGCAATCGCCCAGGCTGGAAGGGCTGACGGAAACGATATCTTTGATTTTGAAATGCTTCTGGCGTTCATCCAGCTCAGGAAAAGGCAGGGGAGGGATGAGGAAAAACGCCGGGGTAATCTTACTGTTTCTGCGCTCCGGAAAAAGGACAAAGGAGTCGCCGAGAGACATAATCCTCTCAGTATATTGCTGGTTTGAATCAAGGATTTCTTCGCCTATAATTCGGTAATGCTTCTGCTCGATGTGTAAAACGTGCCCATCTACAGGGTTCTCACCCTCTTCTTCGACCATATAAACCGTTGGTGCGGGTGGTTTCCGGAAACTCGGATCTTTTAAGAGTACTATTACCTGATTACGTTTTGCCGCGGTTTCCATGCCAAGATTCTTCAGTGGCAGAAAAGTGGCTTGTTCATAAGTGCCCTCGATCTTCAGGATTTCTCGCATGTCTGTGCTGCTAAGGGGTTCCGCGGCCACAATACCCTCGAGGAACCTGAGCAGGTGTATTATCTCTTCAAGCATGGCTGAAGCATAGCTCCAATAGGGTTCATGATTCAAGAGCCAGGCTTGAAAAATATTCTTGACTTCTGTTTTCGATCATGCAATGATAAAGTCATTAAACGAAAGAATATTTCAAATAATGAAACACAGATAGGATCATCTATTGTAGTAAAAATGTAGTAAAAAAATTCCGGAAGGAGAAGGGTAATGAGGGAAGTGGTAATTGCGTCGGCAGCTCGAACTGCCATTGGTAGTTACGGAGGGGCCTTTGCGGGTTTTTCGGCTGTAGATCTGGGATCCATAGCAGCCAGGGAAGCAATAAAAAGAGCCGGCATAAATCCGGCTGATTTTGATGATGTTTTGATAGGAAATGTGCTTTCTGCAGGTCTCGGACAAAATGTAGCACGTCAGGTTGGCATGGCTGCCGGACTTCCTGCTTCAATTCCTGCCATGACGCTTAATATGGTATGTGGTTCCGGCCTCCGGGCTGTAAGCCTGGCCGCGCAGATAATAATGATCGGTGATGCAGATATCATACTTGCCGGCGGAACAGAAAATATGACAAATAGCCCTTATGTTCTCGCAAAACACAGGTGGGGAAGCAGAATGGGGGATGATACCCTTACGGATGTCATGATCCGTGACGGACTCTGGGATGTTTATGGTGATTACCATATGGGTATTACTGCTGAGAATATAGCTCTGAAATGGAGTATCAGCCGGGAAGAACAGGATAGGTTCGCCGCGCTCAGTCAACAGCGTGCGGAAAAAGCAATCAAGGCGGGAAGGTTTACTGAAGAGATTACCCCGGTTTCCATTCCTGTAAAAAAAGGGGAACCCGTGGTTATTGACAGTGATGAGTATCCCCGCGCTGGTACTACAATAAAGAAACTTTCCCTTTTAAAGCCTGCATTCAAAAAGGACGGAACTGTTACAGCCGGAAATTCTTCAGGTATAAACGACGGAGCGGCTATGCTCGTTATTATGTCACGTGAAAAGGCCGATGAACTCGGGATAAAACCCATGGCTGTTATCCGTTCCTATGCTTATACGGCACTTGATCCGGAAATTATGGGCTATGGGCCTGTCTCTGCAACAGAAAAGACGCTTAAAAAGGCAGGAATGACTCTTTCCGACCTGGATCTTGTAGAGGCAAATGAAGCTTTTGCAGCTCAGTCTATCGCTGTAATACGTGATCTGGAATTAGATCCAGAAATTGTAAATGTGAATGGCGGCGCTATTGCCCTTGGTCATCCGATAGGTGCATCCGGTGCAAGAATACTCATTACCCTGCTATATGAGATGAAAAGGCGAGGGTCAAAGAACGGTCTTGCCACCATGTGCATCGGAGGCGGAATGGGTGCTTCGATTATTGTGAAAGGAGTGTGAAATGAACAAAGTAAGAACAATTGAAGAGGCAGTCTCCCGGATTGAGGACGGCGCTTCTATAATGCTGGGTGGTTTCATGGCGGTTGGCACACCTGAGAAATTGATTGACGCTACCATTAAAAAGGGGGTTAAGAATCTCACCATTATCTGCAATGATGCGGCAACTCCCGGAGCCGGCGCTGGAAAGTTTGTAGATGCCAGGGTTATAAAGAGATATATCACAAATCACATAGGCTTGAATCCTGTTTTTGGTAAGCAGATGAGAGAAGGAGAGGTTGAGGTCATTTTGACCCCACAGGGGACCTTTGCTGAACGTATTCGTGCCGGCGGCGCCGGGCTCGGTGGTTTTCTTACCCCTACAGGAGTCGGAACGTTAGTGCAGGAAGGCAAAGAGGTAATCACTATAGAAGGGAAAGATTATCTGCTTGAGCTGCCCCTTACAGCGGATGTTGCACTGATCAAGGCCCATCGGGCAGACAGATCCGGTAACCTGGTATTCCGGAAAGCTGCCAGGAATTTCAACCCGCTTATGGCTACTGCCTGTCAATATGTCATTGTAGAAGCTGAACACATAGAAGATGTGGGTACTATTGATCCGGATGCTGTGATGTTGCCGGGTATCTTTATAGATGCGGTCGTTCAAGGGTAGGAGGATAAAATGATTGTAAGCGGAAAAGAACTTATTGCCAGAAGAATTGCTAAGGAGTTACAAGATGGACAGATAGTAAATCTTGGAATCGGTCTGCCAACAATGGTTGCCAACTATTTACCGAAAGAGGTGGAAATATTCCTGCAATCGGAAAATGGCTTTATAGGAATAGGGCCGACCCCTCCCGAAGGACAACATGACAAAGACCTGATAAATGCTGGAAATCAGTTTGTATCTATCAAGCCGGGTGGCTCTTTTTTCGACAGTGCAGCAAGCTTCGGGATAATCCGCGGCGGTCATGTTGATGTTACGGTACTTGGCACTCTGGAAGTTGATAGCGAGGGAAACATAGCAAATTATATTATACCCGGCAAACTTATTGCCGGGATGGGTGGTGCAATGGATCTCTGTACCGGTGCAAAGCACGTAATCATTGCCACAACTCATACAGATAAACATGGGAAACCTAAAATCCTGAAGAAATGCAGGCTACCCCTTACAGCCTGTAAAGAGGCAGATATTATTGTAACCGATATGGCTTTTATTGAGAGAACAGAAAATGGACTGGTATTAAGAGAAATTGCACCTGATACTACAGTGGAAAATGTACTCTCAAAGACTGAAGCTGACCTTATTATTCCACCGGATGGTGTAAAAACGATGGCAGTCTGAAGTGATTTTTAGCCATAATCTTTATTAAGGAGAAACCTATGTTGCATGTGGAACAGACGACACAACAAACCATAGATCGAATGCTCAACGCACGTTCCGTCGCCGTAATTGGCGCCTCCAACAACCCCCGCAAATACGGATATATGACGGTGGAGAGCATGCTCAATGGAGGCTATGAAGGGAAGATATATCCGATCAACCCCAAAGGTGGAGAAATACTGGGGCTTAAGGTGTATCGATGCTTAAAGGATCTTCCGGAGACACCGGACATAGCCGTGGTATTGATTCCTGTCCATCTGGTTCCTGCTGCCATGAAGGAAGCCGCTGAAATCGGTATTCCCGGGGTTGTCATTACTTCCGCAGGATTCAGCGAGGTGGGAAGGAATGATTTGCAGGAAGAAATAGTCCGAATTGCTAAAGAGAATCATATCCGGATTATCGGACCGAATATCGAGGGCATAATCTACACGCCAAACAAGTTACATGCCCAGTTTTATCCGGTTATTAAAAATTGCGGCCGGCTGGCCACAATGACTCAGAGCGGTTCGCTGACGAACGGCCTTCTGGGATGGGCTAATGACGAAGGTCTTGGAATAAGTGCATGTATCAATCTGGGGAATCAGGTCGATATATGCGAATCCGATTTTCTGGATTTTCTGGCTGCGGATGAAAATACCGGGGCAGTGATCATGCATCTTGAAGGTGTAAAGCACGGCCGAAAGTTTATTCAATCCCTCAATGATGTTGGCGGAAAAAAACCAGTAGCCGTGTTAAAAGCCGGACGTTCCATGGTGGGAAAAAAATCCGTTGCCTCCCATACGGCATCGCTGGCCGGTTCGCATGATGTTTTTAAATCGATATGCCGCCAGTTCGGGGTGGCTGTAGCGTACGACATTCAAAGCCTGTATGACTATGGAAGGACTCTTTCGCTTCTTAAGATTCCCAATGGGAACCGGGTCATGGTGATATCTTCCTCCGGGGGGCTGGGGGTTTTGGCCGTAGATGAAGCCGAATCTCACGGGCTTTCCATACCGGAAATACCCGGGGAGATAGTTGCAGAACTCAAAAAACTGGATTTTGCCAACCCTGTCGGTTCCATGAGCAACCCGATAGATCTCGCCACAATCTGGGTTGATGAATTTGAGAAGGTTGCATTGCTTGTGGATCAGCATGATCTTGCTGATGTTTTTATTTTCAATTTCGGTGATCCGATACCCGGGGCAGGGGATATGCTCATCGAACTAGCTAAAAAAGTCAAAGCCAGCATCATTGTATCCTATATGGGGGGGGAAAGCGAAGAACAGAAAGATAAGCCAAGACTGCAGAAGGCCGGGATACCGGTTTTACAAACTCCCGAACGGGCCATCCGAACTATTGCAGCGGCTGTGAGATTCGGAGAAGTGCAGAGGGCGAGAGAGAAAACAAAGAGCATTGATTATCAGTGTGCGGATAGAGAAGAATTTTCCGATGTATCTATCTTTGTTCCTGAGCATACTGCCGTGAATCTGCTCAAGCAATATGATATCCCATATCCCGAACACGGACTGGCAGCCGGCGCTGATGAAGCGGTAGCTGTAGCAGAAAAGCTGGGTTATCCCGTTGTCATCAAGGTAGTCTCCCCGGATGTCTCCCATAAAAGTGACGTTGGCGGCGTTGTCGTTAACCTGAAAAGTGCGGACCAGGTTCGCACCGGCTTTGCCCATATAATGGATCGGGTCTCCGGAGCTGTTCGTGGAGCCTCCATTCAAGGTGTTCTGGTCTGCAAGCAGGCGGATGAGGGTTTGGAAGTGATCATCGGTGCATTGGATGATGCGGTTTTCGGGCCCATCATCATGTTCGGGTTGGGAGGGATTTTTACGGAAGTTCTGAAGGATGTTTCCTTCAGGGCTGCGCCGCTTAGAAGAAGAGACGCAGAAGAAATGATCAGGGAAATCAAGGCATATCCGATTCTGCAAGGGGCCAGGGGCCAGACAGGTTGTGACATCAATAAACTGATCGATCTTCTGCTGAATGTTTCGGATATGGTAATGAAACAGCCGGAAATAAAGGAATTGGATCTCAATCCGGTGCGTGTTTATGAAAACGATATTCTGGTCCTGGATGCCAGAATAATGAAAAGAGAAAAAAGAAAGGAGAAATAAAGATGTTCAGAGGTCAGTTGGAAGTATCGAAGGGATTGGATCTAAAAGTATTTACCGCGGACGAGCTGGATTTAGTTCATGATGCAACCTTGAAAGTGCTGTGGAAAACCGGGCTGCAGGTCGACACGGATGAGGCTGCTGAAATTTTTCATTCAGCCGGGTGTACGGTAGAAAAGGCAGGAGCAAATCATATTGTGAAAATCCCGCCCTATCTTGTAGAGGATTGCATCCGTTGGGTGCCGGGATCTTTTGTTTTTTATGGAAGAGATCCTGCAAAGGATTTTGTGGTTGAATCCGGGCGGCTCGGCTTTTCCTTTTTTGGGGAGAATGTGAATATTATCGATAGAGAGAGCCGGAAATTAAGACGTTGTACCAAAAATGACCTGGCTGAAGCATCCTTGCTTGGAGATTCCATTGGAGATGTGGTGCCGTTTATACATAAGTGTATGGGATCTCTGGATAAAATGGCGGAAACCCAATCCTTGCACAATTATCACGCAATGGTCAGCAACAGCACCAAACATGTGGTCCAGGGCTTTTTTTCCGGGAGGAACACAAAAAAAATCTTTGAAATGGCCGCTGCCTGTGTCGGCGGAATTGAAAACCTCAAAAAACGGCCCATAGTGACAAATATGGTTTGCCCGACCAGCCCGCTGATACTGACAAAAAATGTCTGCGATATGACTGTCGAATGCGCCCGAATGGGAACGGGGTTGATCGGTACGACGATGCCGCTGAGTGGTGTAACAGCGCCTGCCACCCCGGCCGGCGCCCTGGTTATTGCCAATGCCGAGTTGCTCGCTGTTCTTGTGCTCTGTCAGATCATCACAAAAGGCTTACCCTATATGTTTGCCAATTACGAAACGATCCTGGACCTCAAAATAGGCACGGCATGCCTGGGGGCCCCTGAAGCAGGCCTGATAGCCGCGGCAACATCTAAACTGGCAAAGTATTACCATCTGCCCATGTGGTGCGGGGTAGGGATTTCCGACAGTAAGATTCCTGATGGCCAGGCGGCTTATGAAAATGCCATAAACGCTACATTGGCTGCCCTGGGAGGGGCTAACATAGTTGATTGTATCGGCGGACTGGAGTCGGGTCTGACCTTTGATTACGCAAAAGCAGTAATGGATATCGAATTTGCAAGGAGTGTAAAGAAAATTATTGAGGGCATTGAGGTGTCCGATGAAACGCTTGCCGTGGATGTGATCGATGAGGTAGGACCCAGTGGGGACTTTATGACCCATGATCATACTTTCAGCTATATGAGGAACATGTCCCAGGCGGAGCTTTTTGACAGAAATAGCCGGGATACCTGGATGTCTAAAACAGGCGGCAAAGATGTTGCTGAACGTGCCTACGAAGTGGCGCAACATGTTGTTGCTACCCATAAACCGACACCCCTTCCGCAGGGTGTTGATGAAGAGATGAAATCCATTATTGAAGCGTATGAGGAAGAAATTTCTAAAAACAAATAAGGTCTTGCGTCTTGTAGCGGCGCCGGGGAATATTTTTTGTAATAACAGGAGGAGAAATGGAACTATCGGTAAAAGGGTTGCGTGTACTTATAACGGCTGGGGCTTCAGGCATCGGCTTTTCTGTTGCGAAGAGCTTTCTGGAAAACGGTGCGTCAGTTCATGTATGCGATGTGAATGAGCAATTTTTGGCTGAATGTAAAAAAGAATTGCCGGATATCGGAATGACTTTGTGCGATGTCTCGGATGCAGCGCAGGTTGAACAATTATTTATCGATGCAGATGCACATTTAGGGGGATTGGATGTGCTGGTAAATGTTGCCGGTATTGCCGGACCAACCGCGAGGGTCGAGGATGTCATGCCGGATGAGTGGGATAAGACAATTGCAGTAGATTTGAATGGGCAGTTTTATTGTGCCAGACTGGCAATTCCACGTATCAAAAAATCAGGCGGCGGATCAATTATTAATTTCTCATCCTGTTCCGGATTAATGGGATCCCCTTTTCGGTCACCCTATTGTGCGTCTAAGTGGGCATTAATCGGGCTTACAAAGACCATGGCCATGGAATTGGGCGAATTTGGAATACGGGTAAATGCAATGTGTCCCGGTATAGTCGAAGGTGAGCGCATGAACCGGGTAATTAAAAAAGATGCAGAGCTTAAAGGAATCACCGAAGATGAGGTGATTGAGATGTATAAGCAGTCGATATCAATGAGAACTTTTGTTAAACCGGAAGAAGTCGCCTATATGATATTGTTTTTATGTTCCAGCATGGGGAAAACAATTTCAGGCCAGGCCCTGGGAATAGACGGGTATATTGAGATATTGAGGTGAATTGATAGCGGTCGCCTTATAAAACAACCACCTATCTATTTGAGTGGGGGTAAAAATGCTACCAGACCTTATGGATAGTGGCCTGGTAGCGTTATTAATCGTGCAAACAGAGCAATCGTTCTGCTATTGCGCTATGGCTTACGACCGCTTTTTCAGTTGCAACTTGGCACGTACTTCATCGGGTCCCAGAATACGCACGCCCATAGCTTCAAGAATTGTCACGGCACGTTCCACCAGATCGCCATTGGAAGCCGTTATACCGTGTGACAGATAGATGTTGTCTTCAAGCCCCACACGTACATTGCCGCCTGCAAGTACTGCCATAGCGACAAAGGGAAGTGCATTTCTGCCGATAGCAAACCCGGAGAAAATTGCTCCAGGGGGGAGTTGATGAACTCTTGCCATGAAGGACAGTGGATCGGGCGGCGCACCAAAGGGAATGCCTGAACAAAGCTGAATCATACAGGGATTATCAATCAGCCCTTCTTTTATAAGTTTTTTGACAAACACGAGATTACCGGTATCGAATATTTCAAGTTCAGGTTTCACTCCCAATTCCTGAACCCGCTTGGCCAGAGCCCGTATCATGAGGGGAGTGTTTATCATTACATAATTGCCGTCAAAAAAATTCATTGAGCCGCAATCAAGGGAACATATTTCCGGCAGCAATTCCTCTACAGGCTTTATTCGTTCCAATGGACCAACCATATCCGTATCAACCTGGTCGAGCGACAATGGATTCTCGCCGGGACCAAAGACCACGTCACCGCCCATTCCCACAGTCAGATTGATTACCACATCGGTGTCAGCAGAACGGATTCGATCCACAACCTCTTTGTAAAGCTCAGGGTCACGGGACCACTTGCCGGTTTCCGGCTCACGCACGTGACAGTGGGCTATAGCCGCACCCGCTTTTGCCGCCTCAATAGCAGCAGCCGCAATTTGCTTCGGTGTTACCGGCACTTTATCGCTCTTGCCGGTTGTATCGCCGGCCCCCGTTAGAGCACAGGTAATAAAAGCCTCAAAGTTCATAGTCTTCCTCCAATAAAATAAATGTATTTGATTGCTAACGAGGTTTCATATCACGGAATTTTAAGGAGATCAAGGAAAAAACTTGACTTTTTGAAAAAATCAGCTATCCTGCGACAGAAAGGTTTCAATTTATAAAATTTTGTTTCATATTATGAAACAAAGGAGGACACCAAATGAGAAAAAACTTTTTTTTGTTCATGACGGCAAGTATTGCCTTCATGTGTCTGCTCTTATCTTCCTGTGTAACTACGGGCGGTACAGAGCAAGCTGAAATGTTTAGCCCGGAAGAACTTATCGCTATAACCGGGTCTGGGCCGGTTCAGGGTGGAGCCCTGGGAGACGGTTCTTTAAAGAACCCGGCAGTCTATGCGTGGATAAGGGTCCCTTATGCGGCGCCGCCGATTGGGGAGTTGATGTTCAGAGCGCCCCAGGATCCGGAAATCTGGACGGAACCTGTGGACTGCAGCGCCTATGATATTGCCATAGATGATTATCCCACACAATGGGACTGGGGCAGACCCTATTTCTCCGGGGAGCATCAGGTCATCGGTACATTGGACTGCCTCTATTTAAATGTGTGGCGGCCCCAAACCACGGAGACTAATCTACCCGTGCAGATGGATATACATGGCGGGAGCACCTGCAATTGGGCCGGACTGGATTCTAATGAATGGCAGGATTATGTAAACGATGCCAACTGCATCGTGGTAGCCCCGAACTACAGGTTGGGCCCGTGGGGTAATTTTTCCCATCCGGCATTGAAAACGGGCGATCCGCTGGATGATTCGGGTAACTTTGCGATTCTGGACCAGATCAAGGTCCTGGAATGGATCCGGGACAATATCGAAGCATTTGGCGGGGATCCTGGAAATGTGACTATATCAGGCCAGTCGTCAGGAGGGCAACACGCATGCATGCTGCTCCATTCCCCTCTGGCTAAGGACCTCTTCCATAAAGCCATAATATCCAGCCCCTCCCTTACGCGTGATGTGGCAGCTGCAACTATAGAAGAAGGAAATAGCGCTGCAGATCAGATACTGGTAAACCTCTTCCTTTACGATGACAATGGTATAGATACTGCCGAAGCCGCAAGGGCTAAGGTGGACAGCATGAGCAGGGAAGAGATCGATAACTATTTTCGAAACAAATTTACCAATGATCCTCTCCTGGTCTTCACAGCCGTAAATAAGGGAACTCCCCACAGACCAAGCAAGAGCTACCTCTATTACTGGGTTTTTGCTGATGGCTATGTAGTTAAAAAATCCATCGACTGGGATCCCTCGAGCGGCAATTTTTTCCCGAAACCCATGATTATCGGGGATGTGGAAGCTGACATGTACGCGAACTACCCGGCTCAGAATGATTCCGGCGGTATTGAAATTTACAATTACACCTACAACATACTGTATGGGGGTGAAGTACTCTATGACACCTACGATGACGCTATCCAAGCCCTGGTACCGATGAAAGAAACCACCCCGGGCGGCTGGAAGAATTACAGTGTTGAGGATTTCAAGGCTAAATATGATATCGCTTCCGATGGCTGCCTCAGGTCATATGATATCATCGGGGTGCAGAATCCCGCCCGCCGGACTGCGTCAGCGCCGGAACTGGACGGCAAGGTCTTTGTGTATCGGCAGGATTGGGGGTCTTATGCCGACACTATTGTTGATAACGGAATTCCCTATGAAGGTTTCTACCAGTTCACAATCGGAGCCGACCACAGCAGTGATCTCTGGGCAATGCTTGACTGGAACGATATAAAGGGTCCCGGCTGGTTTGAGACCTGGACACGGGCCTTCCTATTTGTGGATAAGAACTATGCAGGGAGGAAGGACCTTGCGGATAAGGTCGCTGTATACCTGGGGGCATTCCTCCATTCCGCTGACGGAACAATTCCGAAAACCGATGATATGCCCATCGCCTGGGAGCCCTGGACTGCTGATAAAGAACAATTCCTCACCTGGAGCGCAACAGCTGATACGGCTTTTTTTGAAATGAATGATCGGGCTTTCACCGGAGAGAGCCTCAGGATATACCTGAATGAGCGCATCGACGCTCTTCCCGAGGCCACGGATCAAGATAAGGCCGCTCTTAAAGAGTGGGTTGACGGGAATATAGCAGCATCCGGTTTATAAGGCACACTGCTGATAGAGTAGTTTTAGGTCCGCCTCCGGCGGACCTCTTTTTAAAAGATTCTGCAAAGGTCTCCTTATAGCGACCTTTGGAGACCTTTGCATATTTGTTAATGCCCAAAATCGAGTTTAAAAGAAACTTGACAAAATAAAAGAGCAAAAATCGAAAATTCTCACATTTTTTCCTTGCAATACACAAAGTTTATGATATACTG
>Ga0114923_10000473_pt1 | contig 32101 bp, 20 predicted proteins | sample SumtaG_FD_89578 | JGI IMG/M metagenome (GOLD analysis project Ga0114923, IMG submission 89578) | Deep subsurface microbial communities from Indian Ocean to uncover new lineages of life (NeLLi) - Sumatra_00157 metaG | ecosystem: Environmental > Aquatic > Marine > Oceanic > Sediment | place: near... | reverse complement strand
GGAGGCCCAACAGTTGAAGCTTCACACTCCGCAGAACTTCTGGACCTGACGACCGGCCTGTCCACTTTGCTCCCCTGGCCCATGAAGGTTTCCAGGGTCGGGCACACCGCGACCCTGCTTCCCGATGGGAGGGTGCTGGTCGCGGGGGGGAACGCGACCGATAGGAGGATGGAGGGGTTTAATCCGCGTTCCGGATTATGATTAGAAGTCAGTAGCCAGTAGTCAGAATAAATAAAAAAGCCTGCATTTGCCGGCTCTGGTTTTGTTTTTCTTCTGGATTCTGGATTCTGATTTCTGGCTCCTGCCCTTATCCCGTACTCGCGCACCCTGAAGTTTTGGGTCCTGGTGCAACCTGCGCTCCCTCGGATGTCTTTGCTCCGCCCTTCGCCCTCCGCCCTTCGCCCTTTCTTTTTCCGTACATGATCTCCTCCGCCTTGGTGATGATCAGACTTTCGTCTCCCGCAGTGAATCCTGTCTTGCGAAAACGCTCGTTCCCCTTCTTGTCGAACATGATCATGGTGGGAACCGTAGGGGCGGCGAATCTGGAGGGAACAGCCCCACCCGGATCCACCAGGAACTTATCCAGGTCGAAGTTGTAGTATTTAAGATAACCGTAGACCCTCGACTCCCCGCGGCGGTCAATGAAGACCGCTGTCACCGACATGTCGCCTTTGTACTTGGCCCGGATCCAGTCCATGGCCTTGAGTTCGCTGATACAGGAACCGCAGGTCGTGGAGGTGATGATCATAACGTTGACTTTGGTAGTGAGAATGTCCTTGAAGGAATGACGCTTCCCGCTTTTGTACTCAATGAGCGAGAAGTCCGGACGCTCCTCCTCCTGAGCGTGGACACCGACTGATATGGATAGCAGAAAGGCGATGATAACCAGCAGGTTAATGGTTTTGAGTTTGCTCAAAGGTGTACTCCTAGCAGTGGGTCGGAACACCTCGATATGCTGCATAAATTTATCGGATCCCGAAATCCGACGATGACCACATAAGGGTCAGAATTTGGGAATTAATTCTTGAGTTCCAGTCTGATTTTAATACCAATAGTTTAACATCTTCCGATAAACTTTATCCAGCAGCTTGGTGAGGTTCCCGGCAGGCTCCAAATGATCGGGGCTAAAACTGTTCAGGCTCTGTATAGAGACCGGTCACCCTCTTGCCAGGGGAAAGGTGACAATAATGATTCGGGGACACCGAGACGCGGAGACATGGGGAGGGAAAACCCTGTATCGGTGTATCGGAGAAACGGGGTGTCGGGGAGAAACCATTTTTGTGATATGAGATATGAGATTGCCGACCAATCACCAATCCTTAATCCGTAATCAGTTCCAAGTTCGCATACTTCGCGATGAGCTTTTTCTTCCCCCCTCTCGGGAAATAAACCGTTATCCTCGCATCGCTTCCGGACCCCTCCACCATCATTACCTGACCCATCCCGAACATGGGGTGGCGCACCTGCATTCCCGGTCTTAGACTGTCCTCTCCCTCCACAGGTTCAGGGACGTAGGTGAAATCGCCGATGGCCACTTTCTGGTCAGGTGGGGCGGGAATGGAGGAGAGGGCGTCGGTGATGCCGGGAATTGAGTGGGCTGTGTCGCTGTGAAGCTCAACATTTTCAGGCGGCAGCTCGGTGAAAAAGCGGGAAGGTGACGTGTTGTCGTACTGGCCGAAGAGCCTCCTCCTGCGTGCCATTGTAAGGAAAAGGCGTTCCTTGGCCCGGGTCATGCCTACGTAGCAAAGGCGCCTCTCTTCCTCCATTTCAGCGGGTTCCCCCTGGGCGCGGTAGTGAGGCAGGAGGTCCTCCTCCATGCCGGCCACGAACACGACCGGAAATTCCAATCCTTTGGCTGTGTGTAGAGTCATCATGGCCACCGAGGATCCCTCATCCTTCAGGTTGTCGATATCGGAGACCAGGGATATTTGATCCAGGAACGCGGACAGGGTTTCAGCCGGATCCATCTCACCGGTGAGTTCACCGGACATGAAGTCGTCCACCACCACGAGAAACTCATGGAGGTTCTCCACTCGATTGCGCGCTTCGTCAGTGGCCTGAGCCTGGAGGGCGCGCAAGTAACCGGTTTCGTCGAGGACCGCCACAATGAACTCGTCCAGGGGTGTTCCCATGGAAAGTTTTTCCCTCAGATTCACAAGGGCTTCGAGGAGGTCGCCTGTGCCTCGGGCCGCCTTTCCCTTTACAGCCCCGCTCTTAAGGGCGGCCTGGGCCGCTTCTTCGGGAGAAAAGCCGCCGGAACCGGCTTGCCTGATCTTTTCAAGCGAGGTCTTCCCGACTCCTCTGGCGGGTGCGTTGACGATGCGCTCGAAGCTTCCCCAGTCAGCGGGATTCAGGACCAACCGTAAGTAGGATATAACGTCCCTGATCTCCTTGCGGTCGTAGAAACGGACTCCTCCCACAATGGTGTAGGGGAGGTTCATCCTCAGGAAGGAGTCTTCTATGGCCCTGGACTGCGCGTTTATCCTATAGAAGACAGCGAAATCTCTGTGGGAAAAATTCTCGTGACGGATGAGATCGAGAATGGACGCGGCGATGAAGTCGCCCTCTTCGCGTTCATCAATGGCGGCATAAGCGCTAACCTTCTGTCCGTCGGGCCGGATGGCGAGGAGTTCTTTTTCCTTGCGTCCGGTATTCTTGGCAATGAGGCAGGACGCGGCGCGCAGGATGTTCCCTGTAGACCTGTAGTTCTCACCCAGCGTGACGACCTGGGCCTCCGGGAAGTCTTTTTCAAAATCAAGGATATTGGTTATGTCCGCACCCCGCCAGCGATAGATGCTCTGGTCGTCGTCACCCACGACGCACAGGTTCCTGTGCCTGGCTGACAGCTGGAGGATGATCTGATACTGTGCGTGATTAGTGTCCTGGTACTCATCCACCAGGATGTAGTGAAGGATGTTATCGTAGGATCGAAGGACCTCCGGTTTTTCCTCGAAAAGCTTCCACGTGAAAAAGAGCAGGTCGTCGAAATCCAGCGCCTGGGAGTTGCGCAGGCGTTCTTGGTACATCTGGTAAGCCTGAACGATCCTGTCCATTAGGTGGTCCCGGCTTATCTCCGCCTGTTCGGCCATGTGGTCAGGCTCTACAAGGGCGTTCTTGGCGCGGCTGATGAGGTAGGAGACCCGGCGCGGCGGCAGTATCCGGGCGTCGATATTCATCTCGGCCAGGACCTCCTTGATGACTTTGGTGGAATCGTTGGCATCGAAGATGGAAAAGTGGGGGCTGATCCCCAGCTTTTCGATGTGCCGGCGCAGGATCCTCACGCACGCCGAGTGGAAGGTCGAGATCCACACGGCGCGTCCTTCCTTGCCTGTGAGGTTGATGACCCGTTCCCTCATCTCCCCCGCCGCCTTGTTTGTAAAGGTGACAGCGAGGATAGCGTAAGGCGGTATCTTCCGCTCCCGGAGAAGGTAGGCGATCCGGTAGGTGATGACCCGGGTCTTGCCGCTTCCGGCGCCTGCCAGTACCAGCAGAGGTCCTTCTGTCCTGGTGACGGCTTCCTGCTGGTTCCGGTTGAGGTCTTCGAGGGGAAAAAGGACTTTACCCGTTGTCTTCATATCTGGAGATAGCCCGGTTATATGCGGTGATAATATCACTACGAGTTAGAATGCCGAGAAGCTTTCCGGGATCCTTTTCATCAACGACCAGAAGCTGTTTGATGCTGCCGTAGGCAAGCCTGGAAAGAGCGTCCTTGAGGTTGTCGGAAGGAGTGACGGTAGTCATGGAAAGCGTGGCCAGATCTTTGGCGATTACCAGTTGTCCCAGCTCGGAATCAAAAACGTGCTGACGTATTTCCTGAAAGGAGATGAGACCGGCCAACTGTCCATTCTTGTTGACCATGGGGAAGTTTGAGTGACTGCTCAACGTTATGTGGCGAAGGATATGGGAAAAGGACATATCCTCGGGGATGATCTCCAGGTCGTCCGTTGTCATGGCGTTTCTGACTTTGAGACCTTGAAGAACATTGACCTCTATGCCCGCCTCGATGGTGATCCCTTTTTTGTGAAGTCCGATGGAGAAGATGCTATGGGGCGAGAGTGCCCGAATGGTAAGCGTGCTCATGATACAGGCCACCATGATGGGCAAGATGATGTGGTAGTCCCCGGTGAGTTCAAATAAGAGGAGTATGTTGGTGAGCGGTGCGTGGGCAGCGGCTGCCAGGACGGCTCCCATCCCAACAAGCGCGTAAGCTCCCGGCTTCGCGGTCATGAACGGGAACAGCATGTTGATGATGGTCCCGAAAGCCCCCCCCAGCATGGCGCCTATATATAGAGCGGGTGCGAAAATCCCGCCCGAGCCTCCGGAACCGAGGGTCAGGGAGGTGGCGAGGATCTTCAGAAAGACAAGGCTGAACATCAGCCAGAGGACCATCTCCCCCATCAAGGCCTCACCCATGGGTGCGTATCCGTTGCTGAATATCTGGGGAAAGACCAGGCCGATGATGCCCACCAGAAATCCACCGATGGCCGGTTTCAACCACGGGTGTACATTGAGATTTTTCTCGAAGAAGTGCTCGGTTTTATCCATGGAGTGTATGAACAATAGCGCGACAAGTCCTGATAGAAGGCCCAGGATGATGTAGAAGATGATCTCTACGGGGTTGACCAATTGGTAGTAGGGGACGTCGAACATCGCCTTGCCGCCGTGTAGATATCGTGACGTGGTGGTTGCGATAACGGACGCCATTATCACCGGCGTGAATGTTGTTATGTGCCAATCGCCAAGGACGATCTCAAGCGCGAACAACGCCCCGGCGAGGGGGGCGTTGAAGGCAGCTGCGATCCCCCCGGCTGCGCCGCAGCCGAGCAAAGTGCGGACGTTGGTGGAGGACATCTTGAATACTTGGGCGACGTAGGAACCGATGGCTGCGCCGATCTGGGCGATGGGCCCTTCCCGACCCGCCGACCCGCCCGTTCCGATGGTGATCGCCGAGGCGAGGCCTCGGATAAAGATAGTACGTGCCTTGAGTACTCCGCCTTTCCTTATCACCGATTCCATGACCTCCGGAACGCCGTGACCTTTGGCCTCGGTGGGGAAGAGGGCTCCCATTGGGCCGAGCAGCAATCCGCCAAAGGCAGGGATGAGGGGGATCAGGAGGCTGGTGATGTCTCCCGGGATGTATCCGCTGTAGCCTCCCCAGGGGTTCCAGGAGAGCCTGAAAAAATGGATGAGTTCCAGGAAAGCCCACGCTCCCACTCCGGCCAGAAACCCTATAAGGATGGATAAACTAATGAGGATCGTGTCTTCGGCGTAGAGGATGTCATGGATCCTGTTTTTTATGGTCTTCCTGGTTTTGGCGGTTTTTGTTTCTGATGATTCCATGTTTACTCCACTGTTGTCTTAACCACTATTCCTGGTGTTGTCCCTGGCAGCGTTTCGGAAAACATTGATAGGGTCGCAAAAAGTCCATTCGTGACTTTTTACGGGTCCATCAACCTTTTGCCCAGGCTTTTTTTCTGAAAGTCAGGGTGCACTGACAGATAGTTTACGGATCCTCTGTGACCGTCAAACCCCACCATGACGGACCCAATGATCATGTCGTCTTTTTTCAATATAAAAAGTTTTCCGGTGTTATCAGTCAGATTCCTGTCGATGTCCTTGCTCGGGTTATTCCAGGGTCGGGTTAGACCGCAGATCTTCCAAAGATTAATAACATCTTCTCTGTGTTTTTCTTCAAACTCTATGATCTCATATTCTTTTGGCAGTTCTTAATACCATCACTTTGATCTTCACATACTCTCAGGGAAACTACTCCACTGTGACGCTTTTGGCCAGGTTTCTGGGCTGGTCCACGTCGGTTCCTTTGAGGACCGCGACATGGTATGCGAACAACTGAAGAGGAATAGTCGCGAGGATCGGGGTTATCAGGGGATCTGTTGACGGGATTCGGATCAGATGGTCCGCCTTGTCCTTGAGACCTTCGTCGTCGTGGTCGGTCACGGCAATGACTGTGCCGCCCCTGGCCTTGACCTCCTCCAGGTTTGAAAGGACCTTCTCATAGACCCGGTCGCGGGTCGCCAGGAACAGCACCGGCATGTTTTCGTCGATGAGGGCGATGGGTCCATGCTTCATCTCCCCGGCCGGGTATCCCTCCGCGTGGATGTAGCTGATCTCCTTGAGCTTGAGAGCTCCCTCGAGGGCTATGGGATAGTGAATGCCGCGGCCCAGGTACAGAAAATCCGCGTGATGGTAAAAAAGGCCGGCCAGTTCCTCGATGGTCTCTTCCTCTTTCTCCAATATCTTCTCCACGTGGTGGGGGAGGGAGAAAAGAGTGTCCATGATCTCCTGGGCACGGCCCGGATCGAGAAAACCGCGGTGCCGTCCCAGGTAGACGGCTAGTAGAATGAGACACACGATCTGGGTGGTGAACGCCTTGGTCGAGGCGACACCGATCTCGGGACCGGCGTGCGTGTAAAGGACGGCGTCCGACTCCCTCGTGATCATGCTGCCCACTGTATTGCAGATGGAAAGGATGGAAGCGCCCTTCTCTCGGCATTCGCGGACCGCGGCCAGGGTGTCGGCTGTTTCACCGGACTGGGAAATGGCGACCGCCAAAGTTCGATCCCCGATAATGGGGTTCCTGTACCTGAACTCCGATCCATAATCTACCGAGGTGGATATCCCGGCCAGCTCCTCCAGGAGGAACTGGCCCACGAGCCCGGCGTGCCAGGAGGTGCCGCAGGCGACGATGATGCAACGCTCTATTTCCTTCAGGAAATCGTCACCCAAGTCGATATCGTCCAGTGTTATTCTTCCATCATCTTCGAAATAGCGGCCCCGGAGGGTGTCGGCAAGGGCCTGGGGCTGTTCGTGGATCTCCTTGAGCATGAAGTGCTTGTAGCCGCCCTTTTCCGCCAGGATCGGATCCCACGGCACTGTGACCGGGTCATTCTCGATCTCAGTCCCATCGAGGTCAGTCAGGCGCACATCGTCTGCTGTCACGGTGGCGATCTGTCCATCTCCAAGGTACACGAACCGTCGCGTGTGATGCAGTACTGCCGGGATGTCGGATGCGATGAACATCTCACCCTCACCCAGACCGATGACCAGCGGCGGACCGCTGCGCGCGGCGACGAGGGTGTCCGGATCCTCCGCGTGCATTACGACGAGGGCATAGACCCCTTCCAGCTCTCGGAGCGTTTTCCTGACCGCCTTTTCCAGGTTGCCTTTGAAATAGCTTTCCACAAGGTGAACGATGACCTCGGTGTCGGTTTCAGAGGCTATAATGTGGCCTGCTTTGGCCAGTCTCTGCCTGAGTGTGCGGTAGTTCTCTATGATCCCGTTGTGAACAACCACCAGTTTACCGGTGCAGTCCCGGTGGGGGTGGGCGTTCTCTTCACTCGGTTTACCGTGGGTCGCCCAACGTGTGTGTCCCACGCCGGTGTTGCCCTGAATGGGAGCGTCGCGAACAGCCTCATCCAGGTTGTGGATCTTGCCGGCGCTTCGCCTGATATCCAGTTCGCCGTCACGGATCACGGCGATCCCGGCGGAGTCGTAGCCCCGGTACTCGAGGCGGCGAAGCCCCTCAAGAAGGATGTCGGTAGCATTTTCAGGCCCGATGTATCCGACAATACCGCACATCAATTTTTCTCCTTCTTGTTCCCGCGGGTGAGTTTTTCACGCCTTGCAGCTGCCCAGCCTTCCTTGGCCGATTGTTGGCTGCGGGCGATGGCAAGTGCGTCCGGAGGGACATCATTTGTCAGGGTCGATCCCGCAGCGACAAGGGAACCCTTGCCAAGGGTAATTGGAGCCACCATCATGGTACCACTCCCGACGAAGACCCCGTCCTCTATAACCGTCCTGAACTTGTTGAAACCGTCGTAATTACAGGTTACGCATCCCGCTCCGATGTTGACATCGCGTCCCAGTTCGGCGTCCCCGATATAGGTAAGGTGGGAGACCTTGCTGCCCTCCCCGATGATCGCTTTTTTCGTTTCAACGAAGTTGCCTATCTTGCCGGATCTTCTGATTTCAGATCCAGGCCTCATATGTGCAAAAGGCCCCACCTCAGCTCCGTCGTCAATGGTGGAACCTGTGATCACACAGTAGGGTTTTATAACTACCTTTCGACCGATGTTTGAGTCTGTGATCACTGCCCCGGGGCCTATGACCGAGTCGGCCCCTATTTTAGTCCTGCCGTAGAGGAAGGCCGTGGGATGTATCACCGTGTCAGGTTCAATGCTCACCGTGTCGTCGATCCAGGTCCGATCGAGGTCGACGATCCGAACTCCTGAGTCCATGAGTTTTTCCAGGTATTCCCGGTTCATCATCATCTCCATTTCGGACAGTTCTCCGAGAGTATTGATACCCAGGGCCTCGGAATGGTCCCCTGCAGTGTGGGATACGGCGCCGTTACCCGACTGTGCGGCCGACCTGGCCAGATCCGTCAGGTAGTATTCCCCCTGGGCATTATCGTTGCTTAGATTTGGAAGTTCCCTGGTGAGAAAGGCCGCGTCAAAAGCGTAAATGCCCAGGTTCACCTCGTTTATGTTCTCCTGATCTTCGGAAAGGTCCCTCTGCTCACGGATTTCCAGTATTATTCCGTCATATCCCCGGATGATCCTCCCGTACCCGGAGGGGTCCTCGAGGTACCCAGTGAGGATACTGATGTCAGAGTCCGCCTCGATTCTCGACCTGGCCAGATTTCTTACCGTTTCCGGTTTCAGGTTAGGTACGTCTCCCGACAGAACCAGGACTGTGCCGTCAAAATCGGCAAGCATATCAAGGCATTGGGAAACCGCATGACCGGTGCCCAACTGGGGTTCCTGGATGACCACTTCGTATTTACCGGATCTTTCCCCGACCATCGGCCTGACGGCGTCAGCCCCATGTCCCGATATGATGATCACTCTTTCCGGATCCAGGTCGGCCACGGTGTCCAACACATGAGCGAGAAGGCGGCGACCCCTGAGGATGTGCAGCACCTTGGGAAGGGAGGAGTTCATACGGGTCCCTTTCCCGGCCGCAAGGACGATGGTTACCAGGGAGTTTGTAGTCTGCTGATGCATGCTGTCGGAAACATTTTCCATATGGTTGTTTAGCTACCTGGCTGGTGCCCTGAAAATAGCTATCAAAGCCTTGAAATTATTTAACATTTCAATATCTCAGCAACGCTATGGAGTGTCAAGGATAAGAGTTTTCAGTTTTCAGTTTTCGGTGCACAGTCATGCCTTAGCTCTTTTTTGGTTCAAACTGTTAACAGTAAACCGTAAACTGATAACTGTGGTCCGTTCAAGCAACATGATGAACGGGCCACATTAACTTTGAAATCCCCCATTCCCTCTGATATCATTTTCCTTTGATCCTGCGATGCCAGGATCGAGGGGGGGGTGAATAGCGCCATTGGCGCTGCCAAGCCACTGGCGGAGAATTCCTTTCATAGAATATTTCAGACTTCAGGAAGAAATATTCTATCCGAGGCGTGAAAATGGAAGAAAGAGTACGAAGGCTCGAGCAGGACATAATCAAGCTCAAAACGGCCTACGATCAGTATTTTTCCGGGATCGAACGCAGGCCACCCGAGAAGCTTGCCGTTAAGGTCACCAGGGAGGTCCGCACACTCACCTCCACAGTCATGACCAATACCGCCCTGCGTTTTCGCGCTCAGCAGGCCATCTCCCGTTACAACACCTATTCACAGTACTGGCAGAGGAACCTGAGGGAAATCGAGGAGGGCAGGAAACCGAAGCGGAGAATCACCTCAGCCGCCGCCACCCCCGCAACTACCGAAGCTCCGGGGGAAACGATTGTAGGAGTTTACGAGGTTTCCACCCAATCCAATGACCCGGGAGAGATGGATAAGCTCTTTTCCGCCCTCAGCCAGGAGTACCAGCGTCTCGGTAACGGCAAAACTCCCGACATGAAAAAGGTTCGGAGCGCGCTTGAGCAGCAGACCAAAGCCATTCGCGATAAGTATGGTAGTAAGAAGGTCGCATTCAAGGTGGTTAACGAGGGCGGAAAAGTGAAGATCAAGGCAGGACCTGCAGACAGGCGGAAGACATGACGCAGCCTAAAGTCGCAGAATTATTGGAAAAGCTCGCGCGTATCATTCCCGGGATAGCGGGTTATCAGGACAGGGAAAAAAGGCGGGATGCCGACAGGGCAGTACGAGCGAAAGCCGCAACGGAGATCTCCAGATGCCGGGAGCTTCTCTCCGAGGCCATGAACGATCTGTCCAGGTCGGGGGGGCTCAGGAACCTGAGGGTCATCGGCAACCTTGAGCGACTCGTCATCAAGTTCGACCGCATCGAGGATGAAATGCGCTATGCTCCGTCAGGATACGCCGGTTGGTTCGATCGCGAGGGTATTGTCCTTGAGGATCTGGAGAGGCTTTACGAATATGATCTTGATCTGCTGAGCGCTGCCGAAACGCTGGCGGACTATATCTGCACAGCGGAAAAGATCGCTGTTGATCCCGATTGGGGAATCGGTCTGGATGTTGCGCTTCAGGACATGAGGAACGCTTTCGAGGGCCGAAGAAGGGCGCTGGAAGGCCGGGAGGCTGAAAGTGAGTGAGTTCATCGAAGTTCTGGAGTGGATCGATAATACAGGTACGGAAATGGTCCACCGTATCCCCCCCGAAGGAACCGGGGAGATCAAGTTCGGCGCCCAACTAATCGTTAATGAAAACCAGGCGGCGGTCTTTTTCCGCGACGGCCGCGCCCTGGATGTTCTCGGTCCCGGCCGCCACACCATTACCACCCAGAACCTTCCACTTCTCACAAAGGCTCTCAGCCTCCCCTTTGGTTTCAAGAGTCCCTTCAGGGTGGCGATCTATTATGCATCTATGAAGACCTTCACCAACCTGACGTGGGGAACCAGAGATCCGGTGGCATTCAGGGATAAGGAACTGGGGATGGTCAGGCTCCGGGCGCACGGCAATTATACGATAAGGGTCGTTCAGCCCATGCTTTTCGTTAATGTACTGGTGGGGACCCAGGGTGTTTACACGACCGATAAGATCTCCGATTATCTGCGGGCAGTCATCATCTCCCGTATCAACGATCTGTTGGGTGAGAACCTGGATACCATACTGGATCTTGCGCAGGTGTACGAAGAACTTGGGGCGGCCGCCAAAGCGCGTATCAGGGAGGAGTTCCTCAAGTACGGGATCGAGCTGAGGGATCTCATAATCCGCTCCATTACGCCACCAGATAACGTTCAGAAGATTATCGACGAAAGAGGCAGCATGACCGCTGTGGGTGAAAAAGACTACCTTCGTTTCAAGGCAGCCCAGTTCATGGGTGATACGGGACCCAGAGGTGAAGGCGGGGGATCTTCCACCGCTGAATCCGGTATGGGTCTCGGATTGGGGGCTGGCTTGGGCATGATGATCCCGTCTTTCCTTCGCTCGACCCTGGAAGGCAAGTTGCCGCCGGGGTCCACCGGAGGTGATTCCTGTCCGCAGTGCCAGGCTGATCTGCCCGCTGACGCGCGGTTCTGTTTCCGGTGTGGCACCCCGGTTGTGAGAGGGCAGGTGTGCGGGTCGTGCGACAAGGATCTGCCATCCGATGCCCGTTTTTGTCACAACTGCGGACAGGAAATGAAGAAGAACAAGCCGATATGCTCGAAGTGCGGGCACAAGGTTCCCGAAGGTGCACGCTTCTGTCTGCATTGCGGCGAGAAGATAGAATAGGAACGGGTTGTTGCTCCTATTGATTTCAGATGACGGATAGCAACATCCCGTGTGTTTGCCTGCTGAGTACTTTTTGCTAAGTGGATAGTATTAGCCACTTAAACGACAATATTATGCCCATTCAAACCTTAGGCTTGATGACTTGGCGAAGAGTTATCAACGCGCCCCGGGTGGGGCGCCCAGATCAATGACCGTTAATTAAGTCATTGATCTGTGAGGAAAGCGAAAACCACGCTTTTCGCTTTCCGTGGAGCAAAAAGCCACGAATGGACTTTTTGCGACCCTATTTAGTTTGGGCAACAGCCCGGGGTTATCTCATACTGTGAACCGTTCTTGTTACGTAAGCCATCACTGCCCTCAATGCGGTGGTGAGGTGGTTTTCGATCAGGATGCCACCGGTACCCGGTGCAGATACTGCGGCGCGGGACTCATGATTATCGGGACCGGGGCGACCTGGCTGAATTTCCTGATAAAACCTAAGATAAGCGTGCGGGAGACGGCCCACGAGGTCACCCGCATTGCCATGAAAAACGGGTGGAAGCCTCCCCTGTTAAGGTCGGTCATCCCGTTCTATTACCCATTCTACAGAACGACAGGCCACGCTATCAAATGGGTCAGAGGACACAAGACCATGACCAGCGTGGATGCCGGAGCCATGGAGAGGGTTCTGACCCGGCCTGTCGATCTCATGCGCCCGGCCCATATCGACCTGTCGGCAGGTCTTTTTTCACCAGGATATCGTGCACAGGCGCTTCACCTTTATCTCGCCACCCGGGAAAACGCAGGCAAGCTGCCCTTCGCTCCCATACAAAGGGACAGGGAATCCCACAGCAAAAAGATGGAGGAGGATTTTTTCGACAGCATGCCCGACCCTGGGCTGAAGGTTGTGGAGGAGAAGAGGTTCAGGCTGTGGGAGAAAAATTCCATCCTGTTCTTTCCTCTGTCCCTGGTGGAAGTCCGGGAAGGAAACCACATCAGGCTGATGCTCATCGACACAGTGGGCGGCGGCCTCATCAGGCAGCTCAGGCATGATGAGATGGAAAAACTACTCGACAACCTGGCTCTCAGGGAAAGCAGGTCCCCGGGTGAAACACGCCTGAAACTGGCACCTCTTATCTGCCCCGAGTGCGCGGGTGAACTGGACCCGGACCCTTCTTCTCACATCCGCTTCTGTCACTCCTGTGCCAGGGGATGGGAGGCAAGGGGAGGGGTGCTGAAGGAAAAAGAGTGTCTGTGGGCAGGAGATCCGGATTCGATAGGGGATCCTTCCACGTTATTCCTGCCCTTCTGGTTACGCCGCGGAGAGGACAGGAACCTGTACATTCCCGCCTTCACCGTTCGTTCTCCGCGACTTCTTTACAACTTGTCCGCCCGGTACTACCATGCTGGTTTTCCCGCCCGGCCCATTCCCTATGATAAGAGGCTGAGTCTGAGGCCTTTTCCGGTGGGTCTGCCGCCGGACGGGGCGGACGAGATGGCCGATGTCGTCGCGAGCACCGGATCGAAAAAACCTTTCCCCAGGAAGGGGACAAGTCAGTCCCTCGTCCTGGTTCCTTTCAGGAAAATGGGTCCGGATCTTGTGGGACCAAAGGGATTGGCTGTGCCGATCTCGAGTCTGGGAGTAAAAATATGAATAGATTCTGGCGTATTATCCTTTTCCTGTCTCTTGTTCTGGCCGTCCCCCTGACGGCAGCACTGGGCACGGCAGGCGAAGACAAAGCGGATGACGATCGGGCCGTCGTGGTGAGGATCGTTGTCGACGGAGCCATCAGTCCTGTAAGTGCCGATTACATACTGAAACAAGTGGAAAAGGCTGAAGATGACGGGACGGATCTGGTGATTCTTCAGTTGGATACACCAGGGGGGCTCATGACCTCCACTAGGCAGATAGTCAAGGTACTCCTCGGTGCCAGGGTTCCCGTAGCCGTTCACGTTGCCCCCCCCGGAGCACGGGCAGCATCGGCCGGCGTATTCATCACAATGGCGGCCCACGTGGCGGCCATGGCTCCAGGTACCAACATCGGGGCGGCTCATCCGGTTAACATCGGGGGAAGGAATCCGCTGAGCCCGAAGAAGGAAGAAGAACCGGAAACGGGGAAACGGGGAAACGGAGAAACGGAGAAAAAGACTGAAGGAGAGGGAGAGGGGGAGAAAAGTCCCGAAAAGCCAGCTGAAAGCGGCGAGGACGTGATGGGGCAGAAGATCCTCAACGACACGGTCGCATTCATCAGGTCCATCGCTGAAAAGCAGGGCAGGAACGCGGACTGGGCTGAAAGGGCGGTGAGAGAGAGCGTGTCCGTGACCGAGACCGAAGCGCTTGAGCTCAACGTCATCGATGTCATCGCCGAGGATGTTGATGATCTTCTCGCGGCCATCGACGGGATGACTGTAAAGGTCACAGGCGAAGATGTCGTTCTTGCCGTTGCGGGCGGAGAGGTCGTGGAACGGCCCATGGGCTGGAGACACCGGGTACTGAGTGTTCTTTCAGACCCCAATGTAGCCTACATCCTAATGATGCTCGGGATCTATGGGCTCTTCTTTGAACTGGCGAACCCGGGAGTAATCCTGCCGGGAGTCCTTGGCGGGATCTTTCTCATCCTGGCGTTCTTCTCCTTTCAGGTCCTTCCCATCAACTATGCCGGGTTCCTTCTTATCCTTGTCGCTTTGATCCTCTTTATACTAGAGGTAAAGGTGGTTTCCTACGGGATGCTCTCCGTCGGAGGCGTAGCGTCCCTGTTCCTGGGAAGCATCATGCTTTTTGATACGGCAGAGCCGTACTACAGGCTGTCCCTGTCCCTGGTTATGGGCGTGACCGCTTTTACAGCCCTGTTCTTCATCGTCGGCCTGGGCCTCGCCATTCGCATTCAGCGAAAGAGGCCCACAACGGGAGCTGAGGGACTGATCGGGGAAACGGGGGTCGTCTCCGCATCCCTCACTCCCGAGGGCACGGTGAAGGTGCATGGAGAGATATGGAAGGCGATATCCGGCGGGATTCCGGGCGGGAATATTGAAACCGGCGGCAAGGTGATAGTGACGGCTGTCAAGGGGATGATGTTGAAGGTGGAGGAAATACAGGAGCCAGTACAGGAGCCATCCACCTTCGCCGAGGCTACGGCGGACAAGGTACCCAGTACCCAGTACCCAGGAGAAGAGGAAAATGATTGAGAATTGAGTATTACAATCTGTCTTGAACCTTGAACCTTGAACCTGGACTACGAACAGGACTGACGTAAAGTGGAATTTGACTTGCTTTAACTCGAAACCCGAAACTGATCTTTTAGGAGGTATTACCATGTTACCAGCAGGCTATCTGATATTAGGCGGTATTATCGCGGTGATCATGTTCCTGTCTTCCGCTATCAGGATCACAAGGGAATATGAGAGAGCAGTGGTCTTTTTCCTCGGGCGTTTGACAAAGACCCGGGGGCCCGGCCTGGTGATCATCATACCGGTTCTGGAGAAAATGGTCCGGGTAAGCCTCCGCCTGATCACCATGGATGTTCCTCCCCAGGACATCATCACCAAAGACAACGTCTCGGTGAAGGTCAACGCGGTTGTCTACTTCAGGGTCATGGACCCGGCCAGGGCTATCGTCGATGTGGAAGATTTCTTTTACGCCACGAGCCAACTGGCCCAGACGACCCTGAGGAGTATCCTCGGGCAGGTGGAGTTGGACGATCTGCTTTCAGAGCGGGAAAAGATTAACCACGAACTGCAGGAGCTGTTGGATACAGCCACCGATCCGTGGGGTGTCAAGGTCACCAACGTGGAGATAAAACACGTGGACCTTCCCCAGGAGATGCAGCGCGCCATGGCCAAACAGGCAGAAGCTGAAAGGGAGCGAAGGGCCAAGATCATCGCTGCCCAGGGTGAGCATCAGGCTGCGGACAAGCTGACCGAGGCTGCCAACATCCTCTCCACCAATCCCCAGGCTATTCAGCTGAGGTACCTGCAAACACTCAGGGAGATCGCCACTGAGAACAATTCAACGACCCTCTTCCCCATTCCCATGGATCTCATCACCGGGTTCATGAAGTTGATAGATAAGGCTGGCAAAGATGACTGAAACATAGAAATTCAACAGAGAATCCATTCAGATCCAAAACCAGGCACTGGTTTTGGATACCAGGAGGATAATTTTCAACATGATGCGCGCATTCAATACCTTTATTGCAGGTCTCAGATATTTTTTCGTGCTGGCCGTCCTGGCCCTGGCGATCCTCGCCATGGGGTCGTTGGTGAGAGGCCTGGTCCAGCTGACAGAACTCGTCTTCAGCGGCGGGTTCGTCATGGAGCCCGGGAGCGGCGCCGAGGTGGTGTCCTATTTCATAAGGGCTGCCTTTCTGTATTTCCTGGCGGTCGCCCTCGGATCCCTGTTTGTGGGTGACATTCCAGCGCCACAGTGGATGATGGTTAAAAACCTTTTCCAGCTCAGGACCAAGGTCCTGAGCTTCGTCTCCATCATCCTGCCCCTCGGTTTCATGGGAAAGATGATGGGATCTGACATCTCAACGCCAGGCATTCTCTACTCCGGGGCAGGTGTTTTTCTGGTGCTCATGGGCATCTTTTTCCTGACACGGTTCGGTTCGCCTTCAGGGGATGAGGGCATGGCTCGGGAGGGTAACAGGGTCACGGAAACTCGATCCCAGGATGATAAGCGCTCTCCGAATAGGCCACAGAATAGGTCACAGAGTCACCGCCCCAGGGAAGATCGGCGACCTGGTGGCCGTCAGGGGACGCGCACCGATCATGATGAATGGCTGAGGAAACAGAAGGAGAACCTGAAGTTCCAGAAGGAAAGTCTGGAGGAGGCTGTTGAAAAGCGTATCTCCGGGGAGACCGAGGAGCGCCAGCGCAGCCACGTAACGGTCAAACCGGCGCCGACGAGGCCAAGGGGGAGGAGGCGGTAGGAGCAGTCCAATGTCCAATGTCCAATGTCCAAAGGAAAAACAGGGCGAAGGGCGGAAAAGCAGGAGCCGGGAGCCAGAGAACTAATTGATGCGGGGACACGGCGACGCGGCGACTCGGGGAGAAAAGCCGGACACCTCGACGCGGCGACTATGCGACTGAGCGACTTGGGAAAAGGGCAAGATCTGAAGCTGGAAACGCGAACTCTGTAGAAACGGCAAGGGCTGGATTTAACAGGGTAATTCTAAGTCTGGGGTAAAGCCCGGCTTTCTACCAAGGCGATTTTTTACCACGGAGACACGGAGAAATGCTGAGAAAGGCTTAATACTGGGTTAAGGCTGTGTGGTTTCTATAAAGGCGATATTTTTCACCACCCGTTCGTCACTCGCTATTGAGAAGTGACTCACTAGAGGACACAGAGAAATGCTGAGAAAGGCTTAATACTGGGTTAAGGCTTCCGGTTTCTATAAAGGCGACATTTTTCACCACCCGTTCGTCACGCACTTCTTCCTCCTTCGCTAAAGCTATGGCGGACAAGGGAATGTGGCTCACTAGAGAACACAGAGGAAAATGAGGACACTGAGAAGGGCTTCAATTTTGGGAAAACCTCAGCCGCTATATCGGCGACGTTTTTTTACCACAGAGCTACAGAGTTACCACGAGTGGTCTAAATTAGGGTCCATTCTTGAGATCTGAGATTCCTGTCCGCCATAGCTGGCCGGAAGACGTTAGCGACGGCGGATGAGATCTGAGATTAGATCTTGCTCAGTCGCCAAGTCGACAGTGAGCGTATCCATGGGTAAAAAATAGAACCTGATGTGTTACAATCCACTTGCTGAACGCTGAATCTTTTATCTGAAACCTGAAACCTGAAACCTGAAACCTTGAACTCGAAACCGAAAAAAACGGAGTTTTTTTCTATGAAAATCCACCTCGTACACCCAAAATACCTCAGCGACGACCTTATCTCACAGGAGCACGACTTTCTCCACAAACTTTACAACTCCCTTGCCACCGACGAGCCCATGGACCACCCTGACGCATTCCGTTACAACGGCAGGCGGGGACAGCTCTTCGCCCGGCACCGCAGGCTGGTAGAGGAGATGATGATCCGCACCATTAGCCACACCACTCTCATTGACCGCCGTGATATCGATTCTGATCATTGGAGCGAGCCCGAGGTAGCCGACGAAGATGTGCTGAAGGAGGTAGAGGAGCTGAAGGATGGACCTGCTGGGCGGGTGAAATTTCCCGATAGTACTGATCCCGGCGATTTCACCTGTCTTGATGTGATCTCCACGGTGTTAATAGTACGCACGGAGAATGACATACTCCAGGCCCTGTGGAGGATCTACCGTTTTACGATAATGGAGAGATCATATACCAGGTATCGATCTCTCACTGAAACCCTCCAGGGTAGAGGCAATGCGTCGGTCTTTATGCTCTTCGATCTGATATTGGAGGAGACTTTCGCCGAGGAACCTGATGACCGCGCCCCGGCCATCGCTTACGATTCGATCTGGGAAAATCTTGATGAAAAGGCTGTTGCCGATGAGAAGGCTGAATATGAGCGGCTTGTAGGGGAACTTTTGCCGGGTAAGCCCAGCATAGAGATGCGACGTTTTCTCGCCTCGGTGTCGTCACGCCAGGGGATTGAGAATCTGGTGCGATCGGCGCTGTTGGCGCCGTATTTGGAATAACTCCACGAAACGGGGAAACGGCGAAACGGTGAAACGGAGATTGAAAATTTCTCCCCCGATTCCCCCCATCCCCGATTCTCCGATTCCAGGCGGCGAAGGGCCGCCCTATCTGCACTGCTTCACCATTAATTTTTTTAATTGGACGGAAGCTTTCGGGCCCCACGACCCTGCCTTGTAAGTGTGCAGCAGACGTTTCGGGTCTTTGCACGATTCGCACTCCTTCAGGACTGGTTCAATGAAGGCCCAGGCCAGATCGATCCCGTCCTGTCTCCAGAACAGCATCTGGTCGCCGTGCATGCAGTCCAGGAGCGCCTTTTCGTAGGCCTGGAGCTTTGGTCCAACGTATCCCTCCTCGAAATCGAAGTCCATCTTCACCGTACGAAGGCAGGTCACTGCGCCAGGACTTTTGGTCTCCAGCGACAGCGTGATGTGTTCCCTGGGCTGGATTCCCATGGTAAGGACGTTGGCCGTGATGTGGTCTCCCAGTACATCGCGGAACATGGAGACGGGCACTTTCTTGAACTTTACGACGATCTCCGTGAGCTTGGCGCCCAGCCTTTTTCCGCTTGTGAGGAAGAAAGGAACCCCCTGCCACCTCCAGGTGTCAATGTAGACCTGCATCATACCGTAGGTCGGGGTTGTCGATTTCCGGTCTACTCCCTCCTCGGACCGGTACCCCTTGACATGTTCGCCGTCCACAGTTCCGGCCCTGTACTGTCCCAGGACCAGGTTCTCGAAAAGGTTGCCGGTGGGGAATGGGCGCAGGCTCTGGAACACCTTGACCTTTTCGTCGTGGACAGCGTCGGAAGCGAAATGAGTGGGCGGCTCCATGGCAGTAAGGGCCAGCAGCTGCAGCATGTGGTTCTGGAACATGTCACGCAGGACGCCTGCTTCTTCGTAGTATCCTGCGCGTTTTTCCACTCCCAGGGTTTCCGAGGCGATAATGTCCACGTGCTCGATGTAGTTCCGGTTCCACATGGGTTCGAAAATGGCGTTGGCAAACCGGAAGATGAGGATGTTCTGGACCGTTTCCTTGGCCAGATAGTGATCGATGCGAAAGATCTGACTCTCGGAAAAACTTTGGTGGACGACCTCGTCCAGTCGCGCCGCTGAGGCGCGATCGCTGCCGTACGGCTTTTCAACGACCAGGCGTGTCCAGCCGTTGCCTGCTGTATGCTCCTTTGCGAGGCCGCTCTTTCCCAGAATTTCAACCGTACTCCCGTACAGGAACATGGGGAGAGCCAGGTAGAAGATGCGATTTCCACCAGTCCCGCTTCCTGTGTCAAGGTCCTTCAGCCGTGCGGCCAGATCCTTGTACGAATCCAAAGAGTCGTAGGCGATGGGATGATAGTGGAGCCTGCTCTTGAAATCTCCCCATTTCGCAGGATCCACGCTGTTTTCAACAGCTTGAGGCTCCATCCTGTTCCGGAACTCATCGTCGGTCATGATTGTCCGCCCGCAGCCGACGACCTGGAATGGGTCTGGAAGCCCGCCCTTGCAGAACAGGTCGAACAGGGCCGGGATAAGTTTTCTGGAGGTCAGGTCACCCGAGGCCCCAATGATGACCAGCACACATGGGTCGGACGGCGGTTGGAGAAGGCAGTCCGCGGCAGGGGGGAAGGCGCTGGTGTGGCCCTCAACTATTGAGGAGAGGTCGGGGGTTCTGGTATCGTCGCTCATAGGGGTCTCCAGGCAGATTCAGGTTCACGAAGCTGAAACGGGGAACCGGGGAACCGGCGAATCGGGGAGGAGGGCTTGAAAAGGCCAATATAAAACAGTGAACTGGTGAACCGGTGAATCGGAAAAAAAATCGCTCGTTGTGCTTTATAAAAACAGAGGTATAGTGATTTCATCTTCGTTTCCCCCCGTCCCCGTTTCTCCGTTTCGTTCGCAAAGCGAACATTATTTCTTTTTAACAGCGTGCCCCCCGAACTCCCTTCTCAGGGCGGCCAGGACCCGGTTGGAAAATGAGTTATCCTGTCGGGATCTGAACCGGGCGAATAGAGATTCGGTGATCACGGGGGCCGGCACAGCGGTGTCGATGGCCTGCTGGACTGTCCAGCGCCCTTCCCCGGAATCGTCCACGTGACCGGTGATCTCCTCTAACCTGGCGTCGTTTTTGAACGCTACTTCGGCTAGTTCAAGCAGCCACGACCGGATGACGCTGCCCTGGTTCCACAGGTGAGCAACTTCGGCATAGTCAAGGTTCGGCCCGTAGGGTGATGCTTCAAGGATCTCGAACCCCTCCCCGTAGGCCTGCATCATTCCGTACTCGATGCCGTTGTGGATCATCTTGACGAAGTGGCCCGCGCCGGTGGGGCCGCAGTACAGGTATCCCTCATCAGGTGCCAGGGTTTTGAAGATCGGTTCCAGGTGATCGAATTTATCTCTGGATCCGCCTACCATGGTACAGTATCCCAGTTCGAGACCCCATATTCCGCCGGACACGCCCGCGTCGACATAGGCGATGCCGCTTGTTTCCAGTTCCCGGGCACGCCGAAGGTCGTCTTTGTAGTAGCTGTTGCCCCCATCGATGATGATATCGCCGGGATCGAGAAACTTCTTAAGTTGGGTGATGGTCTCTTCCACAGGATCACCAGCGGGGAGCATGATCCAGACTGCCCGGGGTTTTTCCAGTTTGGCCACGACCTCTTCAATGGAGTAGGCTCCTGTTGCCCCCTCCTTGACCAGTTCATCGGTCTTATCCCGGGTTCGGTCCCAGGCGACGACATCGTGGCCGCCTCCCAGAAGCCTCCGCACCATATTCGCGCCCATCCTTCCGAGCCCGATCATTGCGATTTTCATAACAGTCACCCTCCTTACGGGCGAGGAACCCTGAGCAAGTGGAACGCGTCGAAGGGTAATCCAATCATCGCTATTTGCATTTCACACATCCTTAAGAAAAAGGGCATTGTTCACATTGCCTACTAATAGTCACTTTACCATATGCAACGTCATTCCGGAGAGAGCGGTATCTAAGTGTCGAAGTATCTACGTATCGAGGTAAAACCTGGAACACTGAACCATGAAACCCTGTCACAGGCTGGCGTCATTTCGGTTAAAGACAGTTTCTGGTGCCTTGTGCCCTAGATACTGTGTTTTTACTTAGACACCTCGACACCTACATACTTAGATACCGCTTTATCCGGAATCCAAGGTTAAAAAGTGATAAAGGCTGTTTAACGGAGAGATGCAGAGAAAATCTTTAACCTTGGGAAAAAGCGTGGTTTCTACAAAGGCGATATTTTTCACCACCCGTTCGTCACTCACTTCTGGAATGTGACTCACTGGAGGCACGGAGTTCACGGAGAAGGACGTTACCTCTGGGTAAGACGCGGCTGCTTCAAAGGCGATGATTTTCACCACCCATCGACGCGTTTCACTTCCCCGGGCAGGCAGAGGAAAATGAGGTCACTGAGAAAATCCAGGGACTTGGTATGAAAATTGGTTCCTATAAAGGCGATGAGAGCTAATTTACCCCAGAGGACGCCGAGTGACGCCCATCGACGCGCTACGCTTGCTCAGGACAGGCGGAGGTAGGCGCAACTCAGGCTGAGGTAGTGTCACATAAAAACGATCAGAATTAATTCACCACGGGGTACACCCATTCGACTTAGCTCAGGGCAGGCAGGGTTTCACAGGGTAAGACCTTGAGTCTTTAGGAATGCACGGTTTCAACAAAAGCGATAAGGGCTTTCTCACGCAGAGACGCAGAGACGCAGAAGAAGACTTAAATCTTGGATCTTGGATCTTGGATCAAACTCTTTTGAAATTTGAAATCAGTTTACCTCACATATGCATCGTAAGTGTCGGGTGAGATGCCTAAAGGTGAGGCAATCAGGGTATCGAAAGCACGATTGTCGACGTTGACTGTGATCGTATAGAGTTTACCGTCGGTACATGCATAGCTGAAAGAACTGCTTTGAAACTTGGCTTGCTCCTCCGTGTCGGGCAGGTTTGCTTCAGGGACAGCAGCGGAAAATTGTGAATAATCCAGGTTGCCCACCGGAAATTTGTTTAAAATACTGTCAGTGGCATAAGAGGAAAGAGACGCGCGAATTCCCATGAGGTTTGCTTTTGCGGTCCCCCAGATAGCCTTGTCCTTCAGATCCAGGAAGTTGGGGATGGCAATGGCTGCCAGGATACCGACAATCGCAACCACGATCATTATCTCAATGAGAGTAAATCCTTTCTCTTTCCTGCGGTGATGAATCTTCATCATAAATGCCATCCAAACCCTACCGTTTCTGTGCGGGTGGGAATTGTTCCAACTGCAAGGTGGTAGCTCAAGAATGCAGAACTGTGGAATCTATCAGTTTTCATCGAAATGTCAAATTGTGTGATTACAACATACCGTGTGGGTGTGGAAGAATGGAGGGGCAGTATCTACGTATCCAGGTGTCTAAGTGTCTAAGTGTCTACGTAACACCTGGAACTCGTAATTTGCGGTTGCTGTCATTGCGAATGAAGCGTGGCAATCTCAGGGAAGAACGATTTCTATAAAGGCGATGTTTTTCACCACGGAGACAAGAAGGCGACGGAGGAAAAGGAGTAAACCTTCGGCTGGGGTAAAGGTGCGATTACTTCAAAGGCGGTGTTTTGAAACGCAGAGTACGCGAAGTACGCAGAGGAAGGCATTTGACTGGGATAAGACCCGGTTTCTATTAATGCGACAAAAGCCTTAACACAGAGTACACAATGCAGCCATTTTCAGGCTGCACCACAAAGTTGCACAGGGTTAAACCGAAACTCAGGGGGAAGGACCGTATCCTGTAAAAGCGATAGGGGCTGTCTCACACAGAGTCACAGAGACGCAGAGAAAGGCTTCATTTCGGGGAAGGCGATCTATGCCCACCTTGCCGTCATTCCGGAAATTGCGACGAAGTCGTGATTGTCCGGAATCCAGCCTTTGCATTCTCTATAAAGGCGGTGTTTTTCACCACCCGTTCGTCACTCACTTCTGTAATGTGACTCACTAGAGGACACCCTTCGACGTGCTTCGCTTGCTCAGGACAGGCAGGTGAGACTCTGAGAAAGGCTTAATACTGGGTTAAGGCTTCCGGTTTCTATAAAGGCGATTTTTTTCACCACGGAGACAGGAAGGCCACGGAGGAAAAGGAGAAAATCTTCAATCTGGGGTTTACCGCGTTCGTCATTCCGGAAATTTCGACGAAGTCTTAATTGTCCGGAATCCAGTTTGGACTCTGAGATATGAGATTAAGTCTTCCTCCCGCAGTGAACAGAGGAAGACTGCCCCCCTCCCTAACCTTGCCAGAGATTGGAATTTGCGGTAAGTTCTTTCCCTGTAAATTCCAATTGTGGGGGCGTAGCTCAGTGGGAGAGCACCTGCTTCGCATGCAGGGGGTCGGGGGTTCAAATCCCCCCGTCTCCACCACTCGACGCACAAAAAGGCCGACTCTGTATGAGGCAGGCCTTTTTGTTTGCTCGTGGCAGGCCACATTGCGAAAGGCGCAAGCCACGGGCTGCGGCGAGTTGTCCCGCCTGCCCTGAGCTTGTCGAAGGGAGCAAGGCACCGTTAGACCATGTGCCACGTCGAGGGGCACTCAAATTTACTCGTACATGGCAGGCCATGTTTCGATAGGCGAGAGCCACTAAGCAGCGCCTGCCGTGAGCTTGTCGAACGGTCGAGTTGTCCCGCCTGCCCTGAGCCTGTCGAACGGGAGCAAGGCATTGAGAGCACATGTGCCGCGTCGAGGGGCACTCTGCTTTTTTATTTGGATTTGTCACGGCGACTTGTCACGGCGTAGCTGGTCGGCAGGCGATAGCGAAGCCGGAAGCTCATCCTAAACCCCAATCAATGTTTTGAGCCGAAGCGAACACGGACGCCATTCACGAACGATTCACGAACAGAAACCACCTAAAAAGAACCCATTTTACCCTTTTCTCAAGAGTCATGCCTTTTTTGAGGTACTCTGTCCTTCGCTGTCATATTCTACCTTATTAGCTTATTCCTTGCTCGAAGAGGGGTTAATTGATTACTATGACTCTTTGTAGGAGGGGTATTCACCGGGGACTAGCATCAGGCATCATCTGTCATTAGCATGAGCTTTTAATCGTTCATGGCAAGCTTTAAGACAGAAAGAGCCAGAAGTTTCTACCGCCCTCTGATTTTGGGGCGGTTTTTTTAGTCCTGAAATAGTTTTGTTGAATGAGCATTGTCGCTCATTGGTGACAACAAGGAGTCAAAATGGGCGTTATCAGAGAAATTCTTATGTGGGCTCAAGATCTTCCTACTTGGCAAAGTGATGCAGTCTCGCGACTGTTCAACAAGCAGACTCTCGATGCTGCAGATATTGAAGACTTGTTAGCCATCCTAAAATCTGAGCATGGCTTGCCTGATCCAAAAGGTCGAAAAGCTGATCCTCTTAGTCCAGATAAGGTTCCCGCAAAAACCGAACCTAGTGACCACGTCGAACTTTTGGCAATAAAAGACCTGAAAAATGTGAATGCTATTGCTAAAGATCAAAAGTTGGGATTCTCGCCCCAAGGATTAACTGTAGTCTATGGTGACAATGGATCTGGTAAATCCGGATATACACGAGTTTTGAAAAGAGCTTGTAGGGCAAGAGATCAGGACGAAGTGATTCTCCCGAATGCCAAACTAACAGTACCTCCGGACGGAAAAGCAGAAGCCGTCTTGGAAATAAATCATAATGGTGAAGTGAGAGAGCAATCTTGGAAGGATGGTGAAACCCCTCCTGATTTGTTGTCAGCTATTGCAATCTTTGATCAACGTTGCGCTAGAGATTATCTTGATGATGAAGATGATTTTCAGTTTGTTCCGTACGGCTTGGACATACTCAATAATTTGGCAAAGCTATTCAATCAACTTAAAGAACGTTTAGATATTGAGAAGGGACAATGTGTTGTCGATTTAAGTAGCGTTGAAGACTTGCACGGACCTACTGCTGTAGGGAGGCTAATAGAAGGTCTTTCTGGTAAGACTGCCCCTAAGAACGTTGAGATTCTTGCAGCAATGACACCTGAAGATCTCGCTCGCCATCAGAAGTTAAATAAAAGCCTTAACGAAGAGAACCCAAAGGTAAAAGCTGAGCAAATCAGGCGGCAAGCAAATCGGTTTTTACGTGTAGCAACAAGAGCTAATGAAGTTCTATCTCTCATCAATGATGAGGAACTTTCAAAACTTCAAAAAGCTGATTCTGAATATTCAGTTGCTAGGGCAGCTGCGAATCTGGCAGCAAAAAAATTCGCTGATGAAAGTCAATTCCTACCCGGTACAGGTGGTCCGGTCTGGAAATCTTTGTTTGAGGCGGCCCGTAAATTTTCTGAGGAAGCTTATCCGGACAAACTATTTCCGAACGTTGAGCAAGATGCTATCTGCCCTTTGTGTCAGCAACCACTGGAGGAAGGGAAGAAGCATTTCTCTCATTTCAATGAATATATCCAGCAAGAAGCAGAGAGGGTAGCAACAGAGAAACATGAGGCTCTTAAGACAGCTGAGGGCAATTTAAAGACCATTGATATTTCATTGGCTCTTGACGAGGAAACACTGGCTGAGATTGCTGCAGTAGATGAACAATTATCAACAGACTCTCAGGTTTTCGCTAATTCCATAACTCTGCGATATGACCAGATGAAAAGGGCCTTTTTGTTAAATGATTGGGATAAAGTGAGTGCTATCTCAGACAATCCCGCCTCCCGTCTTCACCAACAGGTTGAAAAGATGAATAGTGAGGTTGAAACACTTGAAAAGGTTACCGATGATAAAGCACGGCTTGGTTTGGAAGCAGAACACAAGGAGTTAGACTCAAGAATAAAGCTCGTAGCAAAGAAACAAACTATCCTTGATGCCATTGCTAAGATGGAACGCCATGACAAAATCAACGAATGCATTTCAGCTCTGAATACCCGCTCTATCTCCATGAAAGCAAGCGAATTAACCGAAAAGGTTGTTTCGAAAGAGCTTGAATTGGCTTTGAATAAAGAATTCAAATCATTGATGGTTGGTAATTTACAAGTTGTTCTGCAAAGTCGATCACACAAAGGCAAGGCGCTCCATAAGTTGAAACTTAACTTACCTCAAGCTGTTAAGAAACTCGGTGACATATTAAGTGAAGGAGAGCAAAGAGCTATAGCTATCGCGTCATTTTTAGCAGAGATCAATGTAAGTGGCAGCACAGGGGCCATCGTTTTTGATGATCCAGTATCATCACTCGATCATCGCAGACGTGAACGTGTTGCAAAACGCCTTGTAGAAGAAGCAAAAAATCGACAAGTCATAATATTCACTCACGACATCTATTTTTTAGGTCTTCTTGAGCATGAGGCAACTAATGCAGATTTGAGCTTCAATACACAAAGTCTCTCCCAACGGCCATCTGGTTATGGTGTTGTTGAACCAGGCTTGCCATTTAAAGCAAAAAGAACCAAATCACGACTAGGTGAACTTCGAGCCCAACATCAGGAAATTGACAAACTTTATAGAACTGGTGACGAACCCGCGCATCGTGAAATGACATTGACTGCGTATGGACTTCTTCGTGATACCTGGGAAAGGGCAGTTGAAGAAGTACTCTTCGGAGAAGTTGTTGTCCGATATAGAAAAGGCGTTGAAACAAGTCGGCTGAAAGATGTGATTGTTGAATTTTCAGATTATGGAACAGTAGCTCGTGGAACGAGTAAATGCTCCAATTATCGCCATGACAATCCTGCATTAGCAGGCGTTTCCATCCCAGATCCCGATGAATTACTGGCTGACATTAAAGAGCTAGAAAAGTGGCGTACTGTACTTATCACTCGGAAAGAACAGAAAAAATAGGTCAAAAAATGATGAAAAAGGGCAATCATGAGATTCCTCCACACGGCAGACATACAATTAGGACTTAAGCTCCGCTTCGTTCCGGGTGAGAGCGGTGTTCGTGTGCGCTCTCAGCGGTTTGATACCCTGCGACACATTGCGGGTGTTGCCAAGGAGCAGGGTGCCCAGGCAGTGGTTGTCGCCGGTGACTTCTTCGACGACAACAGTGTGGGACCCGACACCATCCAGTTGGCCGAAGATTCCCTTCAAACCTTCGCGCCCATCCCCGTCCTGATCCTCCCCGGCAACCACGATGCGGCCACTGAGCACTCGGCGTTAAAAAGGCTACAAGGTCTCAAGCACGTCCACGTCTTGATGGACCAAGAACCTGTAGAAATCGAGGGGACCCTCTTCTACCCATGTCCACTAAGCAGACGCCACGAGACAAGTGATCCTACCTCCTGGCTTCCGGAAAGAGACCCCGGTGACGACAGGGTTCGTGTAGCCATTGCCCATGGCGGCGTGATCGAGTTCAGCGAGAGTTCGGAAAGCCCGAACCTTATCGACGCCGACGGGGTCCTTGCGAAAGGATTCGATTACCTGGCTCTCGGTGACTGGCACGGCACGTTTAAATTCCGTGACAAGGCCTGGTATCCCGGCACCCCAGAGGCAACCAGGTGGACGGAGAAGGATCCCGGCAACGTCCTGCTCGTTGAAGTTCCTGGCGGCGGTGAAGTGCCGAAAGTTGAACAGGTCCCCGTAGGACGAACAAAGTGGATCGACCGAGAGGTCGTTTTCAACCATGACGAAGAGGTTGACGACCTGGGCGAATGGTTCGAATACCTGGATGAAAAGTCCTGGACCCTGGTTCAGTTGACCATGTCAGGGCACCTTTCTCTTAAGGCCCGATCTCAACTGGACCGACTCCAGGAGGATAACCAGAGCCGCCTGCTGTGCCTGCGTATAAAAGATGACAGAGTTGCTGCAGCGCCAACCGAGGAAGACCTCCAGTATCTTTCACTCGAAGGGTTCGTCGGCACAGCTGTTGATTTGCTCAGGCAGGATGAAAGCCAGGAATCCCAAGATGCTCTCCGCCTCCTGTATCGTTTCCATAGGGAAGCAGGGGGTGAGTCATGAGGATTACCAGGGTCATCCTCCACCACTGGAAAGGGATAGAGAACTATGTCCTGGAAGATATCGACCCGGGTCTCAATCTTATTCTCGGTGACAACGAGACTGGCAAGAGCCGCATAGCCGAGGCCATCTGGTTCGGTCTTTTCGAATCGAGTAAGGGTAAATCAACTCACAAGGAAGCCCTAAGGAGTTGGGAGCAAACTGGGGACCCAAAGGTCGAGATCGACTTCGAAACAGGGGGCAGCACCTACCACATTGAAAAGACCTTCGGCCAAACCGGTCACAAGACGAAGCTCACAGGTCCTGGTTTCACATTGCCAGACGATGATGCGGAAATGGAGTTAGCCTCTCTGCTAGGGATTACTGCCCCAAGTTCACGGCAGGTTAAGGATGAAGAGCTTGGCATGTGGCCGCTTTTATGGGTTCGCCAGTTCAGATCCGGAGAGGAACCCCATAAATCACTGACCGAGGACGCGAAGGCCCGCCTTCAGGATCTTCTCTCCGCAACTGTGGGAGAGGTTGCAGCTGGAAGGGTTGGGCAGAAACTGATGGAAATGGCTCTCGAGGAGAGAGGCAAATACTATACGGATACCGGACGCTCCAGGAGCCCACTCACCGAAGCGGATGACCGAGTTGAAGATATTGAAGAGCAGTTGAATGAAGCCAGCAACAACCGCAGACAGCTAGAACAATCGGCTGAAGATCTGCGACGGGTCCGAGAAGACATCACAAGACTTGACGAACGTACCCTTCAAACGAGCAGTGATCTGGAACAGGCAAAAAAGAAAGCGACCCAGGCACAAAGTCTGAAAAACCAGATACAGGTGCAAAAGGGTGAAGCCGCTGTTGTAGAAGGCAAGTTGAAAGCGGTAGAAGGTGATCTCGAAACTCGCCGTGAACGAGAGGACTCCCTGAAGGCAGTTCAGCAGGACGCAGAGAATACACGTAAGAATGAGGTCGCCCCAAAAATTAAGGAGCAGGACAGACTAGACAAAGAAGTCAAGGCTGCACAAACCGCACTTGAGAAAGCGACGGATGAAAGAAATAAAGCGAGGGAAATGGCCAGACGGGCCTTCGAGCAGAAAAAGAGGAAAGATTTTGATGAGCGCATAGACCAACTTGCTGGTCAACTGAAGAAGGCGAAGGGATTCCAAAAAGATATCCTCAAGATCGCCGGTGAGATTGGGGCCATTCGCGTCGACAGGGGGACGCTTGATACCCTCAGAGAACTGCAGTCGCAACTGAAATCGGCCCAGGATACCCTCCTGGGGGCTTCAACCAGGTTAAGGGTCTCAGCTATGCAGGAACTTAAAATCGATGGGAAGAAGCTTGGCAAGGGTGAGACCCTCGACAAGGTTTACAGCGAGCCAGCCTCCCTCATCATCGACAAAATTGCGAAACTGGAGGTCACTCCGGGTGGTGAGAATCTTGAATCTCTCAGAGAAGAAGCCGTCCGGCTGGATGAGCAGTTGAAAAATATCTTGGAAGCACACCTGTTAAAAAATCTTAATGCCGCAGAGGCTGCCTTTGCTGAAAAGGATGAATTAACTAAGAAGAAAACGATCCTCGAAAGCACTCTCACGGGCATGTGTCCTGAAGGCATCACAACCTTGGAGACCGCACTAAGGGGAATGGAGAGCGAGCGAAAGGCCTTGGGCGATAATGATCCTGATGCTCCAGAGGAGAAGGAAATAACCCTTAAGCTGGAGACGTTGGAAAATGCGGAGGCTGAGGCTCGTGAGGCGCGGGATGTTGTAAAGGAGGAACTGTCCAGGGTGGTGAACGAGTTGGGTATATTTGCGGAGCGAGTAAAACGCTTCGAAGGACAGGCGACTGAACTTCAGGGGCTGTTAAAGAAGATGCCCCCAGCAGAGGAAATTCAGAAGGCCGAGGGAGACGCCAGGACAGCCTGGGAGACCGCACTTGCCACTGTGAAGGGCCTCGAAGGGCAGTACGAAGAATTAGGGGGGGAGGTGGCAGAGTCTGACGCTGAGAGGCTTGATAAGGTGCTGAAGGGCATCAGGGAAGACCTTGATGAGATGCGCCAACAACGGGCGAGACTCGATGCCAACGTAAAGCTGCTTGCCGACAAGGACATCCACGAAAAGGAGCAGGACCTACAAGCAAAGTTGGTGGAAGCTCAAAAGGAGCAAGGGGATGTCTATCGGAAGGCAGCGGCCGCAAAGAATCTTGCAGACACCCTCCAGGAGTGCCGTGCTGCGAGCCAGAGAAGGCTTCTGGCCCCGGCGACAGACGCCATCCGCAAGCACCTCCAGGTCCTCTTCCCCGGGATAGACGTTTCACTGGATGAAGAACTGAACGTAGAGGGCCTTAAAACAGCTACCAGAACGGAAGAACTGGTTGACCTGTCTGGAGGGACAAAAGAGCAGATTGGCATGATCGTCCGCCTGGGATTGGCGGAACTCCTCGCAGGAGAGGAAGGGCTCCCCATGGTCTTCGACGACGCTCTGACCAATACGGATTTCCGCCGCATCGAGCAGATGCATCGCATCCTCTTCAAGGTCGCCGATAATCTCCAGATCTTCATCTTCTCCTGCCATCCAGAAGCGTTCGAAGGGATCGGTGCTGGCAAGCGATATAGATTGCCTGGGAGACCAGCTAGACGGCCTATTAATTAGCCCTCTATCATCAAAGAAGATTAATGTAAGGGGGTTCAATTGCGATTGTTAATTAATGGTGGAGGCGGCGGGAGTCGAACCCGTTGCCTATCGCATGAATAAAGGGTTCATAGGGTGATGGTACCACCTTGGCACCACTGAATAGTGAGGGTGGATCACTTAGGCCGAACCCAGAACCTATTGATTAGTTATTTGTGGGTGAGGCTCAAGGCTGTTATTCACTAACATTCAATGTGGACCTTTTATCGTGGGAAGGTCAAGACACTGAGAAAGATTAAGACATAGATTTAACCCACCATTTGTTTAAATCAAGCGATTTGTCAGGATAGACGGGTTGTCCGGGCATTGGTGCTACAAAATTTACAGATTTTTTTATTGCCGTCTTTATCATTTTTTCGATGGGGTCAGTCCATGCATGTATGCCTAGATTGAATGTCCCCCAGTGAATAGGTAATAGCATCTTGCCTCTCAATGACTGATGCACGTCAATAGCCTGTACCGGTCCCACGTGAATATCGTCCAGATTTTCATGGTAAGCTCCTATTTCAATCATAGTTAGATCAAAGGGACCGTATTTTTTTCCGATGTCATCAAAAGCTGGCAACATTCCTGTGTCGCCACTAAAAAATACACGATGATGAGGGCCCAAAATTGCCCAGGATGTCCATAAAGTTGGACTAGAGGAAAAGAATCTCCCGGAATAGTGACGTGCCGGAGTGGCCATTATAGTGAAGTCATCGCCTCCTAAAGTATTTGAATCCCACCAATCCATTTCTATAATACGCTTTGATGGAATACCCCATCCTTTTAGATATTCTCCCGTACCTAAAGGTACAAAAAATTTAGTATCTCTTTTAGCCAAGGCCAGAATAGTAGCTTTATCAAGATGATCATAATGGTCATGAGATATTAAAACAGCATCCAACTTTGGTAAAGAATCAATTTGAATGGGTGGCTTGTGAAATCGTTTGGGACCGGCGAAATTGATGTAACTGACAGGAAGTATCCTGTCGCTCCAAACTGGATCGGTAAGTATCCATCGACCATCAATTTCAATTAACATACTTGAATGTCCAATCCAGATTGCACGTAGCCCCTTAGCAGGAGAAGAATTAAAAAATGAAGAGTTAAGCTGATTTACAGGCAATTCAAAAGTAGGTTCTCTTTCTTCCTGACCAAAAACAACTTCAGAAATCATACTTAAAGATGTTCCTGGTTTAGGACCTTCAGATGTTTTTATGAGATTTTGAAACTTTCCATTGTAATAATTCGGAGAATGCCTGTACTT
>Ga0114923_10000472_pt1 | contig 32193 bp, 38 predicted proteins | sample SumtaG_FD_89578 | JGI IMG/M metagenome (GOLD analysis project Ga0114923, IMG submission 89578) | Deep subsurface microbial communities from Indian Ocean to uncover new lineages of life (NeLLi) - Sumatra_00157 metaG | ecosystem: Environmental > Aquatic > Marine > Oceanic > Sediment | place: near... | reverse complement strand
TTACTATCTCAACACCTGTAGGACTGGTAAGAGTGAATGACTCTGATTCTCTGTTATCTTTTATTGTTCTTAGTGTTGAAGTTATTGCAGATGTGCTTTCAAATTCTGCAAGGATAGTTCTTTTTGATTTTATAACTGCTGTATCTTTTAGGATTAGTGTATCATCTAAGATATCCTCCACATTATCTATATCTCTATCTAGTGGCTTTGAGATTAATGGTATTGGATCAGTAATTCCTGGAACCTCTAAGAAAAATAACGCCCCAATTGTTGCCAAAAGAGTCATTGTAATCACAGTAACTAATTGACCTCTGGTTTGTTCTTCCCAATTTACATTATTTACTATACTTCTGATAAATATAGGGTCAGTTCCTGGACTTGCAGGATCTGAAAATGTTGGTTCATTTTCAGTCATTGTTCTCATATTTTTAATTAGATCGTATAGCTGCTTTTGGCTATTGATTTGTCTATCTCTGGCTTGAGCTATTATAATTATTTGATATTCTACTGTTACTGACTCTACATTATCAGGAACTGATACACCAATTTGTGGAGATGTTTCCTGTAAATCAGAAGCTGTGGTTACATATGCATAAGGCATACTCTCTGCTTGGTATGTCTTATTTGGTGGATCTCCAAACTGCACAGAACGCAATAATCCAACTGTTACTCCATCATCAAAGAGATTAGTATCTGCTTTTATTGTATCAACGATTCTCTGAATGTTTTTGTTGTGATCTACTGTAACCAAAGAGTCACACCACCCAAAAAACTATTCTGGTACTAGCCTCTGCAAGATCATTTGTGTTTAGTTGAACCTTCCCTGTATATGTCCAATTACCTCTTTGATCTAGTATTGATTCTTCAGGTAAATCATTGATATACTGTATGAAAAACTCTCCTGGATTATCAGGTAAATCCTCAACAAGAGTACCTTGTTTTTCAAATCTTGTTCCATCATATTTGTAAAATACGATAAATTGATCTACTACATCTGTAAGATCAAAAGGTTCAACTTCCTGACAATCTATTATTTTAGCTAAAAATCGTGAACCATTATTGTCTAGTCTAATCATTCTAGCCATTACATACACACATCTCCTGACAAGTTATCACTAAGACATACTTCCCCCTGTAGTGTTTTAGTATTAACTGGTTCTTTTGGAATTAATACACCATCCATAACAGTGTTTTTAGTTATTGTTAACAAAATTAGAGAATCACTAGTAAATGGTTTTTGTACAGTATCTAAGAGAATGGTGTCAGTTGTAAATTGATTTTGAAATACATTAACTAGTATAGAATTTGTAATGAATATTTTATTTCGTAGCTGCTGTAAAACACCATTTAGTGAGAATGTTTTTTGAAATCTAATTATCAGTCTTGAATTAGCAGAAAATGCTTTTTGAAATGTCTGCAATAGTAAAGAATCAGCAAAGAAAGCTTTTGTGAGTGCATTGAGTAGTAAACTATTTGCTAAAAATGACTTGTCAAAACGAAATACCAGACTAGAATCAACAGAAAAAGCTTTTTGGATTGTCTGCAATAATATAGAATCAAGTGTAAATGTTTTTTGTGCTAAAATTGATAACAGTGAACTAATTGTAAATGGTTTTGTTTGTCCTTGCAGAATTATAGAGTCACTAGAAAATTGTTTTTGTGCTGTAACTTGTAGGAGAGAATTAAACGAGAAAAATTTGGTTTTTAATGATAGTATACCATCTAATGAAAATGTTTTTTGAAATCTAAATATTAGATTAGAATCAGCAGAAAATATTTTTTGTATTCTATTTGCTATAAAAGAATCAGCAGAGAAAGTTTTTTGAAATACCTTAAGCACTATCGAATTAAGTGTAAATGTTTTTTGAAATACTCTAACTAGGATTGAATCTACATTTGTTGCCTTTAGAAATGTTTTTGTAAGTAGAGAATCAGCAAAGAAAGTTTTTTGTATGACAGTTAACAGTAAAGAGTTTACAAGAAATGTTTTTGTAGGAATTAAAAATGATGTAATATCATGAATATGTGATATTGTAGATTTTATTGTAGGCATATTTCTCTAGTATTAGTTAGATTCGTATCTAACCCAAGTGATTTCTCTGTCTATACCTGTTAGTTTTTGAGCTTCTATTCTGAAAGAGTCTGTTGGTAAAAATGGAATAAAAACACCTGGTTCACTTTGAGCATCAGCTACTGTAAATTTATCATATATTCTCTCAGTTACATCTTGAGGATCATTGACATGTATTGTAATTTCAATAGAATCACCTGATACTAAATTATGAAAAAATATCCAAGTAGAATAATGTTTTAGTGTAGTTTGTGAGGCAAATAGATTTGCAATTACTGCTGTAACAGTTAATGCACCCTTTGCACCTTCCTCTAATCCCATTGTTTTACAGAAATAATCTACATTGTAAAAGAACTATTAATTATCTTTAGATTTTTTTGGATGATATGTATCAATGAGCTCAAACATTACCATATGAACTACAAATGCAATACCTATTCCAATAATCCAAGACTCTGGTTTTGCTTCTAGTGCCATGACAGTTCCTCCAATTATGGAATACTCAAATATTTGATGAGCTAAAATTTTTTTCCAGTTCTTATTTCGTAATGCAGTTTCAAATCTATGTTTCCAAGTGTGATGTGTCAAGCTATTATTCTCTCAATAAATCCAACTGTTTTTGCTTCTGGTTCGTGATTTTGGGATCCATGAGTATGGTTGGATGCTTCATTAGTAACAGAAACAGTTTGAGGAGAACCACCTGTAATAGATGATACAGAATGTGTATGAGATGCAGCAGAAACTGCACTTCCAGATGGTCCTGTTCTAGCAAGATTGTTAGTTGCTGCACCGATTGCTCCAGTTGGTGAATCATGTGTATGAGAAACACTTTCACCAGTATGAGCATGAGAAACACTATCTAATGAATGAGTATGTGTATCAAGACCACCTGTAACACTTGGAGTCTCTGCACCCTTTGGATATTTGTCAAGCATTTGTTCTGTATCATTAGTTCCATCAGATACTTGCCACCCATTAGGAATGAGACTAAGGGCAGCTAACCAAAGCCCAATCATATCTTTTGATACACCAACATTACTCATTTTAAGAACATTCACTCGAATTAATTTCAAAGTGTTAAAAGTTGGCTCATGATTCAAATTATCATGCTGATGTCCTGAATCAAGTCCACTAGCAACAGGAGTTGAAGTTTTTGCACCAGATGCAGGATTACCTGCACCATGTGAATGGCCAGCACGACCACAATCTGATTGACTGTTGGAGCCTCTGTCAACATCTGGACCGAGACTAGCACCAAAAGTAACAGTGTGATCATGAGCTGTAATATCCAAATCGTGATTGTGAGTTTGATTATCATGTTGGTGTAAGTTAGATCCTGAATTTGTTGCAGGAGTAGCATCTCCTTTGATGTGTTTGTCTCTATACAATATATCTTCTAAAGTACCCACTGGTAAAGCTGTCTTTGAGAAAAAAAACATGAGATTTCTTGGAATTGATGATCTTGACATGTGTGTGATAATATCACTTTTTTTGTAAAATGTGATTGTTCTATGTTCTAATTCGTTGGATTTTGCATCATGTGTGTGATTCCCATTAGATACACTTTCACCATCTCCTAAACTATTTGTTGAAATTGTATGAGTATGTCCAGTACTCGCTACATCCTGCTGTCCAGTAGAACCAGTAGCAATAACAGAGCCACCCCCTCCATGAGAACCACCATGAGTATGAGAAGGTGCAGAAGCTGGATGAGTGTGATCTCCTTGGGATGCATGTGTATGTGTAGAATTTCCAATATCCACATCAGGTTCAGTGACAGCAGTAGGTATTCCTTTAAGATATTTACCATTAAGATTTGTTTCTTGAGTATACCCTACTGGAACATCTGCAAGATTGGCTATCATAGTTATAATTAATTTAGGAAGTTTACTTTTGGTGTTTATTGTTCCAACCATCAGTTATTACCAAATACCCAAGTTTCTCTTAAAGTTGCAGTTTCTCCTGAACCATCTTCCAAATAGAATTCTATAGTGTGTCTGCCAGTGCTAAATCCTGATATGTCAATAGTACCATTCAATACAACAAAGGATGTAGATGATGTTTGCAAAACTAAATCATCAGTACCTAAACCATCATGTCTCACTCTACAAATTGCAGGATTTGCTGCATTATCTGTTTTCAAGTCAATCTCAACAGTAAGTAAAATGTAACTAATTATATTTTTGATAAATGACATGTCTTTTACTTTGGTTAGAGTTGTACCAGTGATTGATTCTTCTGTTGCATCTGCTGCAAGTGTTACAGCAAAGGGAGTGGTAAAGGTAGTATAATCAGGCATTGTTATTATGCACCCTTCATTAAATGCTCTAACTCTTCTGGAAACAACTCTAAAGGAAGATATGGTGATTTATCACCAAAATCATTTCTTTTCTCTATTGTTACATCCTCAAAGATATAATAAATCTCAGATAGATTAGGATCAAAAGAATAATTATTATAATATTTATTTTGTGTAGGATCTTGATTTCTTTGTAGTAACGCAGTTATTCTAATACGCTTTTGTATTACAATTTCTGTCTGGTTTGATTTTGCCTGAGTCTTTAGTCTATGGATTAGAGTTTTTCCATTTGTGTTTAATTTGAAAACTGAATAGTTTGATGTTAATAATTTTCGTTTTTTATATTTTAGCTCAAAGGATTTTAAATTATCACGATTAATGTCATTATAATTTTCAGTTGTTGTATCATCAAAATTTCTTGCAGTCCACTTTGCATCTTTTAATAATAACTGACAAGTTCTCATACTATCTCCACTTTTTGATTTTTCTCTACTCCATTAACTATAACTTTAACATCAATGATATCTCCTGCTTTTAGTGGTTTTGTGTATTGATTATTTTCTTCATCTAATGATTCTGGTCTAAACATAAATGCTGAGATTTCTTTGGATCTGGTACTTAGCTTACCAGTTCTAAATGGTTTATCTTCACCATCCAAGGTAAAAGAGATTTGAGCATCATCAGTTGGTGGGTGAAATATACAAGTTAATGCTTTAGTATATTTTACTTGTTTTGGAATTATTATAGTACTCTCAGACATTTTAAATCTCGTCCCACTCCCACGTAATGGTTTCATTTACCAAATCTCCTGGTGTTGCAGTATTGATTACATCCATCTGAGATACGACATAATCAGTTGTCTCACTTATTGCATTAATGATATTTCCTGCCTCTGAGATTGATACAGTTTTTGGAGAACCAGAAGTAAATGTGAAAAAGTCAGTAACACTAGTAATATCTACATGATTTGTTAATGGATCATCATTAGTATCTGATGGGTCATACCCTGCATCAGATCCAGAGTTTTTAATTGGTGTTTCATCACCTACATTTACCGTAATTCCAGTACCAAATCCTGTACCGTCTGTGTAAATTTTTACATTGTTAACCTGAGTGTCAGGAGCTGTTGTACATAATAGGTATAATGATTTCCATCTAGAATTTGTAGTTCCTGCAGATGGAATTATGTTTGGGTCATTAGTATCAATTACAGGGTCATCAGCTCTTTTGTATCTGACATTTGGTGGACCTAAAGGATCAGTGTTTGTAGATAATCCAGGATTATCAACAGTTCCACCAGTATCAAGTGTTACCTCAAAAACTGCTACCATATTTTTTTTTATTCTTTAAGCACAAAAGAATTATTTGTAATTTTCTAATTACAATTAAGACCTACTTATTTCAAACCACTGCGTGCCGTTAAAAACTAGAGATAGTACGTCATCATCACCTAAATTGGATCCTCCTGTTATGTGAATGGCATCACTTCCTGTTCCATCGTTTAAACTGATATTACCACCACTGATATTTAGAATATGGATTTGTGATCCTGCTTGCCAGCCTGTACTATCAATAAAAGATAAACTACCACCACCTCCAGTATCTATAAGCTCAAAGAAATTACCCTGTCCTAATATCAATGTGGCAGTAGCTACACTATTCAAGTCTAGCTGGATTCCTTGGTTCTGTAGTAATCTACCAGACATTATCTGTGTTGTATTTTTTGTGATTCCATCAACACTTAATCCCAAATCATATTCATAGACGGTATCATTTTCCTCTCCTACAACATACATTTTGTTGCCATTAGGACGGAAAAATAACCCTGAAGCAGTAGCATCTTGTGCAGATATTGAAAAGCTTTGTTGGAATGTGGCAGTAGAAATATCCCAAGGTATGGAGAGATCATACTCGTAGACACTATCAAATTGTTCTCCTACAATATACATTCTTTTACCGTCAGCACGGAAGAATATATCTGTGGGAGTATTATCCTGTGCAGTTACTGAATGGCTTTGCAAGAATATTGATGTGGAAACATTCCAAGGAATGGATAGATCATACTCGTAGACGTTATCATTTTGAATTCCTACAACATACATTTTTTTACCGTCAACACGGAAGAATACTCCTGTAGCAAGAGAATCTTGTGTAACTATAGAAAAGCTATGTAAGAATACAGATGTGGAAATGTCCCAAGCTGTAGACAAGTCATATTCGTTGACGTTATCATTAGTAGTTCCTACCACGTACATTTTTAGGCCGTCATGTCTGAAACATATACCCAAAGGAATAGTTTCTTGAGCAGATACATCAAAACTTTGTAAGAATACTGCAGTTGAGACATCCCATGCGATAGAGAGATCGTATTCGTAGACAGAGTCGTTTTCATTTCCTGCAACGTACATCTTCAATCCGTCAGGACGGAAAGTGAGACCTGTAGGAAAATCGTCTTGAGTAACTACTGAGAAACTTTGTAGGAATACTGATGTGGTGACATCCCAACCAAAAGGAAATGATACAGCACCTTCTACCTGTGTAGAACTATCAGAGAAGACATAAGCATCCGTATTGCTAATACTTCCTATCACATCTACTAGTTTTCTTTGAGGGGGAGTACCTACTTGCAAACTGTTTTGTAAAATAGTTCCAACGTCATATTCGTAGACATTATTATTTTGATCTCCTGTAACATACACCTTGAATCCATCAGATCTAAAGAATAGACCCCTAGGTTCATTATCTTGTGCAATTAAAGTAACACTCTGCTGGAATACTGCTGTTGAGACATCCCATGGTATAGAGAGATCATACTCAAAGATGCTATCATTTATAGCTCCCATAACATACATCTTGAATCCGTCAGGGCGGAAGAATATTCCTGCAGGGCTTGTATCTTGTGCAGATACTGAAAAGCTTTGTAAGAATATTGCAGTTGAAACATCCCAAGGTGTAGACAAGTCGTATTCATATACATTATTATTTTGAAATCCTATAAGATACATCTTGAATCCATCAGAACGGAAAAATAGACCTGCAGGGTTTGTATCTTGACCACTTGTTAAGAAACTATGCAGAAATACAGCAGTTGAGACATCCCAAGCTGTAGAGAGATCGTATTCAAAAATACGGTTATTTAAATCTCCTACAAAATACATCTTTAGACCATCATGTCGGAAGAATATGCCCCTAGGGAATGTATCTTGAGCAGTTATAGAAAAGTTTTGCAGGATTACGGCAGTTGAGACATCCCAAGCAGTGGATAAGTCGTATTCAAAGACGCTTTGATTTGAAAAACCTATTACATACATCTTTAGACCATCAGAACGGAAGAATACGTCCTCTGGAGTTGCATCTTGTGTAGTTACTGAAAAACTCTGTCTAAAGGCTACATCATTTAGATTCCACTCTAAACTATGAGGAATTAATCCCTCAACTTGTGTAGTGCCATCAGGAAACAAATAAGCATCTTCACTTTTTGTGCTACCTTTGACATCTAGTAATTTTCGTTGAGCAGATGTACCAATCTGCATACTTTGTGAAAGTATTCCCATATCGTATTCGTAAACTCTGTTATTTTGAGAACCCATAACGTATATTTTTCTGCCATCAGGGTGGAAGAAACTACCTTGAATGGAAGAGTCTTGATCAGATACAGAAAAGCTTTGCAGAAATACTGCAGTTGAGATATCCCATGGTGTGATGAGATCATACTCGAAGATGGAGTCGTTTTGAGAACCTGACATGTACACCTTTTTACCGTCAGATCGGAAGAAAACGCCTAATGGGTCAGTATCTTGTGCAGCTACTGAAAAGCTTTGCAGAAGTATTGATGTGGATATATCCCAAGGGATGGAGAGGTCGTATTCGTGGATGGTATCACTAGTAATTCCTGTTGTGTACATCTTTAGTCCGTCAGGATGGAAGAAGAGACCTGCAGGAAGAGTGTCTTCTGCAGCTACTGAAAAGCTTTGTAGGAATACTGCAGTTGAGATATCCCATGGTACAGAGAGGTCGTATTCGTGGACATTGTCAAGTAGAGCACCCATAACGTACATCTTTAGTCCGTCAGCACGGAAGAAAACGCTAGAAGGAGCACCATCTTGAGCAGATACTGAAAAGTCTTGTAGAAATACAGCAGTTGAGACATCATAAGGTACGGAGAGATCGTATTCATGGATTTCGTCAAATTGACTACCTACAACGTACATCTTTAGTCCATCATGTCGGAAGAAAACTTCTGTAGGATCTGTATCTTGTACAGCTACAGAAAAACTCTGTCTAAAGTTTACATCATCTAAATTCCATTCAAAACTTTGAGGGATTAATCCTTCAACCTGTGTTGTTCCATCAGAAAATAGATAAGCGTCTGTGTTTTGTATACTTCCTTTGACATCTAGTAATTTCCGCTGAGAAGAAGAACCAATTTCTAGGCTTCGCTGTAAAATAGCTCCAATATCGTATTCATAAACGGAATTATTACCAGCTCCAACAGTGTATAGTTTTTCTCCTTTGGAGTTAAAAAATAATGCATGCATTGAGCCATCTTGAGCAAGTACAGAAAAGCTCTGCTGGAATGAAGCAGTAGAGATATCCCATGGTGTGATGAGATTATACTCGTTGACGTTGTCGCTTGCACTTCCTATAACATACATTTTTTTGCCGTCAGGACGGAAGAAAACGCCTGTAGGAAAAGCTTCTTGTGCAGCTACTGAAAAACTCTGCAAGAATATTGCAGTTGAAATATTCCATGGAATGGAGAGATCATATTCGTAAACGTTATCATTTCCAGATCCTATAAAATACATCTTTTTACCGTCAGGGTGTAAGAAAACTCCTTGAATGGTGTTATCCTGTGCAGATGTAGAGACGCTTTGCAGGAATACTAATGTGGATATATCCCATGCAGTGGTAAGATCATATTCATGGACGGCATCGGCATTATCTCCTGCAATATACATTTTTAATCCATCAGATCGGAAGAAAACTCCTAATGGAATAGCTTCTTGTGCAGTTATAGAAAAGCTTTGAAGGAATACTGCAGTAGAGATATCTCCTGCAGTGGAGAGATCATATTCGTAGACAGAGTCGTTTTGAGTACCAACCACATACATCTTGAATCCGTCAGGGCGCAAGAAAATACCTCGCATAGTAGTCTCTTGAGCAGCTAGAGAAAAGCTCTGCCTAAAGTTTGCATCATTTAGATTCCATTCAAAACTTTGGGGGATTAACCCTTCAACTTGTGTGGAATCATCAGAGAACAGATAGGCATCTGTATTTTGTATGCTACCTTTAACATCTAAGATTTTTCGTTGAGGTGAAGTACCAATTTGGAGACTTCTTTGTAAAATGGTTCCGACATCATATTCATAGACACTGTCATTAGTAGTTCCTATACCGTATAGTTTTTCTCCTTTAGAGTCAAAGAAAAATCCAAGCATTTGAGTATCTTGTGCAATTAAAGAAATACTCTGCTGGAATTTAGCAGTGGAAATATCCCAAGGTGTGATGAGATTATATTCATAGATGCTGTCATTTTGAGTTCCTATAAAATACATCTTCAATCCGTCAGAACGGAAGAAAATACATGAAGGTGCTGTATCTTGTGCAGATATAGAGAAGCTCTGCAGAAATATTGATGTGGAGACATCCCATGCGATAGAGAGATCATACTCGTAGACGTTATCATTTTGAGAACCTAATACGTACAACTTTTTACCATCAGGACGGAAGAAAACTCCAATTGCAGTAGCATCTTGTGCCGATATCGAAAAGAACTGTAAAAATACGGCAGTTGAAATATCCCAAGGTGTGGGCAAGTCGTATTCGTAGACATCGTCGTTTATAGTACCTGTTGTGTACATTTTCAGACCATCAGAACGGAAGAAAAGACCTGTAGGAGCTGTATCCTGTGCAGATATAGAGAAACTTTGTAGGAATGTGGCAGTGGATATGTCACCAGGTGTAGTGAGATCATACTCGTAAACGCTAGCGTTTGCTACACCTACAGTGTACATTTTCAGACCATCTGCTCGGAAGAATATAACCGTAGGAAAAACATCCTGTGCAGCTACAGAAAAGCTTTGCTTAAAATTCACATCATTTAGGTTCCACTCAAAGCTTTGAGGTATCAACCCTTCAACTTGTGTGGAATCATCAGAAAATAAATAAGCGTCTTCACTTTTTGTACTGCCTTTTACGTCTAAGAGTTTACGTTTAGGAGAAGTACCAACTTGGAGGTTTCTTGGTAAAATTGTGCCAACATCGTACTCAAATATACTCAGATTAGTAGCTCCTATGGTGTATAGTTTTTCTCCCCTAGCATCAAAGAAAAATCCAAACTGTTGGCTGTCTTGTGCAAGTAAGGAAACATCCTGTCGGAATACTGCAGTTGAGACATCCCAGGGAGTGGAGAGATCATACTCATAGACGCTGTTGTTATCAGAACCTAACACGTACATTACATGACCGTTAGGTTGGAAGAAAACACCTTCTAGAGAATTATCTTGTGCAGATACATCAAAGCTATGCAGGAATGTAGCAGAGGCGATGTCCCAAGGGGTAAAGAGATCATATTCGATGACTTCAGTGGCATCATTTCCCACAACATACAGTTTTGTGCCATCAGGACGAATGAATAAGCCAAAAGGGATAGCTTCTTGTGCACCTACATCAAAACTTTGTAGAAATACTAATGTGGTGATGTCCCAAGCTGTGGAGAGATCATATTCGTAGACAGAGTCGTTTTGACCTCCTACAGTATACATTTTTGTGCCGTCCTGACGGAAACATAAATCTCTATGTGCATTATCTTGAGCAGATATAGAAAAACTCTGTAGGAAAGACGCAGTAGAGATATCACCAGGTACAGAAAGATCATACTCGTAGACAGAAAGGTTTTCCTCTCCTAGCAAGTACATTTTCAGACCATCAGGTCGGAAGAAAACATCTTCTGGAGTATCATCTTGTGCAGATACTAAAAGGCTTTGTTTAAAATTCACACTATTTAGATTCCACACAAAACTTTGGGGGATTATTCCCTCTACTTGCGTGGAATCATCAGAGAAGACATAAGCATCTTCACTTTTTGTGCTACCTTTAACATCCAAAAATCTTCGTTGAGAGGATGTGCCAACTTGGAGATTTCTTTCTAAAAGTGTGCCGACATCGTATTCAAATATACTGTTATTAGTAATTCCTGCACTGTATAGTTTCTCTCCTTTGGAGTCAAAGAAAAATCCAAACATTTGATTGTCTTGTACAATTAAGGAAAAAGTCTGCTGAAATACGGCAGTGGAAATGTCGTAAGGTGTTAATAGAATATATTTATGGATTGGAGAACCCCCAAATGATTGAACATACATTACACGACCATCAGGTCGGAATACTAAATCTAAAGGAATGCTACCTTGTGCAAATACAGAAAAGCTATGTAAGAATACAGATGTGGAAATGTCCCATGCAGTGGAGAGGTCATATTCGTATAAACTGGCGTTTTCAGAACCTGCTGTGTACATCTTTAGACCGTCAGGACGGAAACATACACCTCTAGGTGCATTATCTTGAGCAGATACATCAAAACTTTGTAAGAATACTGCAGTAGAGATATCCCAAGCAGTAGATAAGTCGTATTCAAGGACGCTATCATTTGCAAGTCCCATAACATACATTTTTTTGCCATCAGAACGGAAGAACGGACTTGATGGAGCATTATCTTGAGCAGCTAAAGAAAAACTTTGCAAGAATACTGCAGTGGATATATCTCCAGGTATAGATAAATCATACTCGGAAATATTGGTGTTTTGTTGTCCTACCATGTACATTTTTAGACCGTCAGGACGGAAGAATAGACCTGAAGGATCTGTATCCTGTGCAGCTATAGAGAAATTCTGCTTAAATGTTACATCATTTACATTCCACTCAAAACTTTGGGGGATTATTCCCTCTACTTGTGTAGAACTATCAGAGAAGACATAAGCATCTGTATTGCGGACACTTCCAATAATATCAAGTACTTCAATAGGTGTCATCCCAAGTCCAAGACGACCTGCATTATTCTGATTTAAAAGACAAATATTAACGAAGTCTGTAAGTGCGTTTAAGCCACCTACAGAATTTATCATAAGTAGTTTATCTGCACTTACAGGTTGAGCTTTTGGTGGCTCTACACTCCATTTACGAGCTGACATGCTTATACCTCATATTCCATATCTCCGCCATCACTCTCATACAACATTATACCACCATCATTTTCATACAGCATATCTGGTCCTGTTGGAATAACTTCACCGACTCCTTGCGGTGCTCCAATTACTGGAATTATAGGTCTGCCAATAATGATTTGTCCTTGTTCTCTAGTAAATCCCTGTGGCGGATCTGGATGCCACAACATCTATGGAACACTGCTCACAATACAACGAATTAAGGTTCCACTATCCTTTGCCCTGAAATTAACTTCTACTCCTGTAGTTACATCAATGAATCTACTCTGTCCACCAGTTACTGCATCTCCATTGTTAAATGCAACCCAGTTAGAACCACTATTCAAAGTATACTCTACAATAGTAGATCCACTAAAAGCAAAATCTACAACTATAGTAGCAAGTCTATCTGTATCTGATAATAATACTATAATATCATCTCCAAACCACTCTTCATCTGCATTTCTTGCAAGAGGAATAGTAATTGCATCACCTATTTTTCTAATACCTGTATCAATTGGAAAATCAACCATAAGTCATATCATCTCTAATGATTTATGAGAACTATCCAAATCTTTGAGATGTAAACAGATCGTTTTGAGTTGGCAAAGGAACTTTTTCATCTCTTGGATCAAATCTTCCAACTATGGTTTCTGTTCTATTATTTCTTGTTGCAATTAGTTCTTGTATTAATCCTCCAGCTTGTGGATAGTCTGTAGTACCGTCTTCTCCGTATAACTCTACATTGTATTTTTCAAGATACGATTTTGACTTGTCTACTAATTCTATATCAATTGCATGAAGTGATCTTGCATATGCTAGTGCTGCATCTCTGGCTCTACTAAAATAGATAGATCCTTCTCCAATTGGAGTGTCTATGTATCGTGATATTGCACTTTGAACTTTTGCGTTACTGTCATTTACAAACTGTAAATACAAATCATCATCTTGATCATCTGTACTTTGTATCATCAACTTGAAGAAATCAACTGTCAAATACTGATCTATTGTCTGTTCGCTCATGGCAGTTTGGATGGTGGATAATTGAATCGTATGTTATATCGTGTTTGAACTCTATCTAGATTTTCATTAATTAGTGCTGCAGTTTCTTCATAGTCATATTTTTCATATCTTAAATTATCATCACCAAGTGATTCAAGAATAGTTCCTCGAAGAGATTTTAGATCTTGACTTCTATCTCTGAATTGACCGTAATTTATTCCCAATTTTTTTCACCCATGAGTAAACTAGTGTAATAATAAACAAAAAGAACTATCTCTACACTGGAGGATCAAATGGAATAGTCATACCATAGTTCCTGGTAAGGTTAGTTAGTTGTTCATTTACTGCGATATACTGGTTAAAGTCTAATTTTTTAACTACTTCAGCATCTCTTTCCTCATCATAGTATCTTCTCATAATTACTGGTCCTTGACCTAGTCTGAGTGCATTTGTTTTGTTAATGGCAAACATTACATCATCATTTGTAATCATTGCATCAACTACTGCAGTGATTCCAGGGATTCCTGGGAATGGTACGACACCACCTGATGGCAATCTCAGTGGAGTTAATCCATCTGGTCCGCCCATACTAGTCCAAGTATTTGATGTGTAACGTGCATACATTGTAGGACTCAATGCCACATAATCAATTGAGACATCTTCTGTTATCAAAAAGTCTTTGAATAATTCTAAAAGATCATTTCCTGTGTTGTTAGTGGAATGAAAGTTTGCACCAATATCTGCAGGAGAACCTAAAGTAGTTTGTGTATTTGCAATGTTTACAAGCTGATTAATTCCTTCTTGGTTTCTACGTCTAAGCATTCCCCAAGCTATTTGGTTTTGGTCAACTTGTTGTGGATTAATAATAGTTCTGATAATATCCTCAATAGGATTGTAAGTTTTACCAGTAAGTTTCTTTAAATCATAAACAATCTCATCGTAGTTAGTCTGAGTGGATCTTGATTCCTCGGATCTATCTAGATATTCTACATCTTGTGTAGTATCATAGAATGTCTCTCTAAATTCTAACTGTGGTATGTCTCTATGTACATACATGTTATCAATATGGAAATATACATCAGGTACACCTTGTGCTGCTTCAAATAATCTGACTAGTTGCAAGTGTGTAATGTTCTCAGACTGTGCAATTGTAGTAGCAGCAGCTAGTGATAGATTATCATTTACTATTTTTGCAAACAATGCAGATGTTTTATCTTGCATTGGTTTTACTTTGGCTGCTAAACCTTTCTCTGTTGGTTTTTGAATTTTAGCATAAAGTTTTTGGTCTTGAGGGGCACCATTTTCATGCTGACCAGTATACACTCTACCATCAGGTAAAATTGTAATTGAACCCTTGTATTCAGAACCAGTCATGCTTGAACAGTCTCCACTACTACTCTGTCACCGACTTCGGTTAGCTTCTTTCTAGTTGAGTCTGTGTTTCTAGTATAAATTTCAAAAATCTTTCCTACATAAAGAACTGATGTCTTTGCACCACCAACTACATCTGTTCCACCTACGACATAGATTACATCATTACCTTCAGATAATCCTGCTTCAGTTGTAGTGAAAATCATTCTGGTTCTTGGTCCTAAAACTTGAACAGAATCTTCTCCTGCTGCACCAGATACTGCAACAGGTGTAGCTTTTGCTTGGAAAAATCCATCAGCTAAACTTGAACCAACTGCAACAAGATCTCCAAATCCATCTGGTTGATATAATCTACCTTTGTTAATTTGTAAGGCTGCTGAAATGTCTTCAGTTGTAGTCACAGAATATTGAGGATATGGAACATCTCCAGGTACCATTGGGTTTAGATCAGCCATTATACGCTAAGCTCCGCAATTTCTGAGAATGTTTTACCTTTAAGGGAATTAACGTCTGTACCATTAAAATCAAATTCATCACTTACTTCTGGTGTAACTGATGCTTTCATATTTTTAATTTCAAATTTATTATCTTCATATCTACTTAAAATTTCATCATGAGTTTTTCCTTTTAATCCTGCATGATATTCATTTACATCTTTTTGTGATAAATTGCGTTTTGCTTTGAGTGATACAAGTTCTGCAATCATAGAATCTTTCTCTTTAGCTTCTAGTGCTGTGAGTCTTGCTTTCATTTTTTCTTTTTCTGGATCATCAGTGTTTGCTTTCTTTGCCTTTTTCATATGCTCATCAACTTCCATTGCTGCTTTGAGGTCGTCTTTGTCTTCATCATTTGCACGTAAACTTGCAACCATCTTTTCACGTTCTTTGTCTTCTGTATTTGCAAAGAGTTTAGCATATCTTGCTTTTTTAGCTTCATAGGATTTTTCGTTTTTATCTTTTTCTTCCTGAGCTGCTAGTTTAGCTTCAAGATTTTTTACTTTATCTTCTTGAGCTCTTAGATTTTTTTCTAGTTGTTCAGCATCAGGCATGTTATTCTGTTTTGCTTTGCATGTGCAAGTCTTAAAAGAACTTTTAGCATTTTTTCCTTTTGGTTCACATTCAGAATATGCAATAGCTAATGCTTGATCATCAATTTCAATTCCTGAATCTTTTTTTTCTTTAATTATTTTTTGAACACATGCACTAGCTGATAACAAAATTAATTGTCCCTTGTGTTTGTATAGTAATGGTATCTCTTGTAAATGGGAAATATTTTCAGAGTTTGCAATTGTAGTGTCTGCTTGTAATGTACTTGCAAGTAATTTTACATCACAGTCTTTTCCATCACACATTGTTTTTACAGTAGCAGTATCAGTGCCATATGCTGGATTATTTTTCAAAAATGCATCATGCACAAACTTCCATGCGTTAGTATCGATAATGGGTAGACCTGCCCTTCCCTCACCTAATATTTTGACACCATTGAAAAGTGGCCATATTAGAGGAGATACGTACTTTATCTCTCTACGCTTTAATTTACCCCAAAAATCATCATCAAATACCTCATGTATTAGATCTGCTGATTCTTTCTCTTCATCTAATACGTAATCAATAATCTTAGTTCTGGCATATGGTTTTTGTTTTGCAACATTTTCCTCAAAAGTATCAGCCTCTACATGGTCTAAATCACAACCATCAGCTTTGCACACTTCATACTCTATTCCAGGAAATTCTAATGCTGTGTGAATATATTTTTTTATAGAATCCCATGTGGCACGCCACTCGTTTTTGTTTCGCTCAGAATTCATTCCAAAGGTTCTAACAAATTTTCCTTCCCTACCTTTCCAGCTTGTAAAAAGATTAGAGGTAGAAATTTCCTTAGCTATTAGATACATTATTGATGGAACTATTGTAAATCATAAAAGAAGAATTAGATTACGCTTTTTTTGCTACAACTTTTTTTGGTATGGTTGCAGCAATTTTTTTATTATTTCTCTGATATTTTGGATGTGTTTGAGCTCCTTTTTGTATAATTTTAGGTCCAGCGTTTGGATCTTCGTTTTTCTTTATCTCGTTTTCAAGTGTAGCAATTGTATTTTCTTGTTCAGCATTTTTTTTTACTAGGTCTTTATCTTTAGAACTATCATCGTCTTTACCCATAATGCAGTTAAAAAAAAATAACAATATAAGAATAATTACAGATTACTTTTTTTCATGGTAATTTTTTCTCCCTCACCACCAAAGCTCATTTTGTTTCCACCACCACTTCCACCAGGGATTGTTTCAGCATCAGTCTCAACCATTCCAGGATAATTAATTAGTCCCATTAACTTTCCATACTCTGCATCAGTTAGTTGTTTTCTTGAATCAATCTCATTTACTGCCTCCACCTTATCAAACCACTCTGCAATGTTTAGATCCTCAAATTTCATTATCACACGGAATTTCTTTAGTAACTCCGTATCATCTTTATTCATTATTCTAAACCATTTGTCATATGCTTGCGGAGATATTGCACGATTAATCCATTCCCTCATTGGGTTAATTGTAGTAGCTACTGCTAGTTGGATTTTACCAATCATTGTAGCTCTGTTACTTGCTGATTCATCATAAAACATTGCGTGAGGCATACCAAGTGTGGCTGCACAATATTTTACTAACGACTCATTCATGTTGATAAAAGAATCCACTTCTGGTTTGTAATCGATATTATCAAAGCGTGTAAGATTAGGATCTTTCATCAGAATGTTTGTAGTAGCTGGAACCATTCTTTGAGATACTACATTGTATTCTTCTTCTTTTTGAGATGAACTAGAGCCTTCAGGTTTTATTGATAGTAATCCTAATCCTGAATATGCGTTTTCACCCATTGCAACAAAGTTTACACCAATGTTAGTTCTCAATACACGCAATGCATCAATCATTGGCAACATGAAGGAATCACCGTACCACATTGAATTGTGCGTACTAGCTGATATCAATGGATTCCAGAGATAGATAGCATCTTGAATATCTACAAACCCATTAGAGTTATTCCACTGGAACTGCTCAAGTCGTGATGTAAATGGATTAGTCTTTATAATTCCCATTTCTCTTGCATGTGCGTTTTGCATGGAGCTTGCAATGTTTCCATAATTTTTATCATCAATACTTACTGGCTCATCATATCTGCAAAGTAAAGCAGATCGATTAAAGGTAATTGAATTAAGAATTAATGATGCAATTTTATCTTGAAATGATATATCCAGATACCCATCTTTATCAAATGATAGATTATTTTCTATCTGGATTAGATCTCGTATAATATCATCATGTGCATCAATCTCTTTTTGGTTTTCAACTGAATCCTCACCTGGATTAATTAGTTCTAGTTCTGGTTTGAACCCTCTACCAACGATAAACTTTACCATAGATCGTAATAATGGACCACCAATTGTAGATCTAGAATGTGCTTCAAATGTAATATAGTCAAGTGATTGTGCAGGATTTGAAAAGTATCTTGGAAACCATCTCTGCTTTGTGTTTCTTCTGTATGTTATTTCTGCAGCAGATAATGGAGCACCATTTTTCTCATCATTAACTACTAGGTGCATGTATGGTTTCCAGTGATCTATTATGTCCTCATCATAGTCTGATACTCCACCAAATAACAATGGCTCAAACTTGCTACGCTTTCCAGTTATTGGTCCTGCAGCAATTGCAACACGATATTCCTTTCTTTTAGTTTTTGGATCTATAATCTCTTCTTTTATTCCATCAAATCCTTCCCAAGAAACAACTGATTGACCTTTCTCTTTTTTCTTTGAGAACTTTACTTTGGTGGTTAGCTGTCTTGCTCTCCAAACTTTAGTTCTATTGATATCAAATTTTAATGCAATTTGAGAATCTGTAAACTGTGGATATCGAATAATGTATTTTGCAATGTCAGATATAGAATATTCTTTTTTCTTTTTGTTCACAAACGTTCGTAAACAGTTTATGAACTGTTCATAAAGGAATTATTTTAAAAATATCTAAGAGATTGCTCTTCCTGTAACAATTAGAACTAGCTTTTGAGATTTACCAGACCCAGTTACATTTACAATCTGAGTTGAGATAATATCCCATACAGCATTTGGAAATAATGCAGCCACTCCATCTTGAAGGGAAGTATCTGGAGTAGTAGTATAATCTGCAGTTATTGGAATTCTTACAAATTTAATATCTCCATCTGCCATGATAAATGATTTTAATTATTCTTTAAAGGAATTATTTAACAGGGGCGAAGGGCTTCGATCCCTTGAACTCTCAGGTCGTAGGCCGAGTATTTTATCCATGCTATACTACGTCCCCAACAAAATAATTGTTATTGGAATTAAAAATGTAACCCTCATTCTACGACGGGTTTTGACACCCAATGAGAGAAACACCACTAACTATAGGATTTGCTCAAATACAAGAAGTATTTCAGTAACTACACAAGACATACCTGATGTATATTTTTACATTATAATTCCCAAGTCAGTAATTATTTTGTGAAAATCTGTTATTTAAAATGATCATGATCTATTTGGATTAATCATAAATCCCTATAGGATAATCCACGCTTGTTTAAAATTAATTGATAGTCTGCCATAGTTCTAGGAAGTTTTTTTCTCACTGGACCCATTACAGGCAATCCACCCCCTAACTTGTTTATCATGTATTCTTCAGTTACAGCTAGTGATAGCATCCATGCATGTAGTAAATCATTATGTTTTCCCTTGTGTTCAAATTTAATGGAACCATCAGGGTTTAGTAGAATTTGTTCTTGTATGATTTGTTGTTTTAGAGTTCTGATATTATCTCGCTCCATTGGATTTAGAATTTTGTTATGATCTGGAAAATTATATCCATTATCTAAAAATGTCTTTGAGCTCTTTGCCATCTGCATTTTAGTTCCAGCTTCTCCTTTAGTGAATGGTGTTTTTTTAACTCTGTCCTCTCCATATTTATCCTCCAAAAAGTCAGCTAGTGTCTTTTCATTTGTATAATCAATATTGATTACTCGAAAATCCATATACTTTGATAACACACCTTCTGTTAGTTGGTCCCACGTTGATTTGTAATCTCCTTTCTGTAATTTGATTAATTTAATTAGTAATGGTATCCAGGGTTTTTCTTCTGGCATGTATGCTGGTAATGCGTGTACTGCTATTCCAAAAAAGTCGCCAACAATAGCAGGATCCATTCCGATAAATAAAATATAGTCACTACTTTTCAAAACGCATCATATGCCTCAGTTGCTTCTACTGATGTTTGATTAATGGAATCTTTATCAAACCAAGTTTGGTCTGTAGAATAAAAGTCAGCCATGTAATACATTCCAAACAGTACACCTAGTCTGCGCTTTTCTTTTTCAATAAATGAATCAGTAATCATTTCACAATCAATTCCAACTTGATACGTGTATTTTCTAACCATAAATCCTGATGGAGTTAGAATCTTTTTTCCTTCTTCTAGTTCTATAATGATTCCATCTTTTTTTAGAGAATCATCTTCATCTACTATATTGAATACTGGTCCTGATGGTCCTCTTGGTGGACACTCTATTACTAAAGATCCATCAGTGTTAGCTAGTCTACTAAATGCGCCACCAAATGCCTCAACAAATCTCTCTTCAGTCATATCAGCTAGAGTAACATCTGACATGTGGATATGACAAACTTTCTTAAATGAAATTAAAGAACCAGCTGATGTTATTCCTAGTGCTATGATTTTAGTTGGGTTACTTGGATTGTCTGGATTTCTCAAATATATTGTATCAATTTTTGAGCGTTCATCTCGTAACAAGTCTTCCTCAGTTATTGCCCTGTCAATCAAAAAGTCAGCATAAATTGAATTGCCTATCATCTTTTTTAGATCTTGGATGTGATCTTTAGCTTTTTCTTTTGACTGTGATATAATTAGAATCTCTTTACCTCTCCCTACAGTTAGTGCAATGTGCAAGTCTTCTAGTAATATCATAGTAGATAGGCCAATTTTTTGAGACTTTAGATATAGTCTATAGTTTGATATCCATCTGTCAGCCCATGTCTGTATCTGGTGGGGAGCTAGAACTGTAACGTAATCATTTGTTTTCTGATTAACAAAATATCCAACATTTGTATAAAACTCATCTAGCTCATTAGGAATATCTTTTATTGGTTGCAAAACTAGTTCACGTATTGGACCTTTCTTTTTTTCCTCTATCTCCTGTATTCTAATCTCTTCATCAGTGAATGGGTAAAATGAGATCTTTTGACCGATTAACTTCATGTTAGCTCTAGTTTTTTAGCTCCATGTTTTGCTATGGTTAATTGTAGATCCTCCTGGTTCTTGATTATAGCTCTGATGTAATCATAAGCTGATGAGAGATACACTTGTAGGTTTTGGATTCTCTCAAGTATTGCTGATTTTAAAATTGGCTTTGTCTCAGTCTTGTAGTTTTTCCATTGCTCTTTCTCTATTGTTTCAAGTGTTTGGATTCTCATCATGTGCTGTTCATATAATCCATTCTTGGAAGTTATCTTGTATCCCTCCTCTACTAGTTTATCAGCTAGTGTTTTTTTAATTTCATAATATCGAGTTGATTCAATTTTTTTATAATTATCTGCAATGTATGCTAATGCCTCTTTTTCTGAAAATCTCATTACAATAGTTCTGAGTATGAGTTGTTCTAGTTCTGCTCTGTTCTCTTCTCTGTTTGTTGGTATGATAACATTAGGGGATTCAATCTCCGCTTTTTCATGCACTCTAAAAATTAGAATGGTATCTATATTGGAACTATTTTAGAAAAAATGCCAAACCTAAACCAGCATTAATACCAGCTGCAAAAGACAGAATCAATCCAACATAAATAATTCTAGTTATTGACATTTTTTTCTATCCATTTGTTTCTTTTCAGTATTTCAAATTTTAGATCTAGCTTTGCATGATACACTGCTTGCCAATCACATAGTGTCTCTAATTTCAATACTACCTGTCTTAGTATAGCAATCTCCTCATTTCCTGGATAGTCAGTTACTTTCATACAATATTCGCTAAATACTAGTTTATAACATGGTGTGTTTTTTTTGTGAAAACTATTTTGACTTTGCATACTGGACTAGTTCTTGAGGTAAATCATTCTCAGCATCACAGTTCTCGCATTTGTTCTTATGCTTTACCATGTATTCCAATCTTTCCTTGTATAGTGGAACTTGACAATGCCTACACTTTGAGATATGGCCCTGCGGTAATACTTTCCCACAATCATAACATTCTAGATCATTTGAATTATTATTATCCTTTACATTCCAACTGCCACAAGTACACTGAACACCACTACAATTCAGGTATAGGGCTGTGTCTCTACTGATTGGTTTTAAGATATTTAGTTGACTCTGCTTACCACCTCTTTGAAATTTCGTTGCCTGCTTTAATGTGAAAAACTTACCTTGCTCTTTTAGTCTAATAAGATTTTGTTCCATAAATACCTGAGCGCATTTATTCACACTCCCAAGTACAGTCGATAAACACTCTAACAAAAATAACTCTGTGTTCTTTGGCACTTTGGTTTTGTTATCTATTGCATTTTTGCAGTTATTAATTATTGTACATCTCTGCTTGTAAAATTCATTCATCTCTTTTTTTCCAAATACGATATGTAAGGGCTCTATATTTTTTGATTTATCTATAATATTTTTAGAGACTTCAATAATGTCATAACATAATTTTATCATACTAGGATTGGGAGTATTTATAGAACTATTATCTTGATCCACGTTTGGATCAGATACATGCCTTGCCATAGATGGATCTGTCCATCCGTTACTCTTTGTTACTACCCAAAAGTTGCCGTTGTGCCATTTGTACTCTTCTCTAGGCATGTATTCTTTGAATTTCTTTTCATACAAAATATCCTCAATGTCTTTTCTCATAATAGTAGAGATTCTTATTTTCTCTATACCCTTTATTTCTAATTCATTTCCCATCTTTACCCACAGAGTTTTATTATTTGCATACTCGTTAATGGCTAGTTCGTTATCAACTACATCACCTAACAGTCTATAGTAATCCTTAGAGCGTTGTACTTGGACACTATTCAATATAATTTTGTATTATTCAAAATCAGTATAAATTCATTAGTCGTGAAATAATTTCAGCGCAATATTGCAAAGTATTACCCTGTTATTCATATTCTCATACCCTCTCCGCTTTTGTAGAAAATCTGCGACTGTAGAATTAATCTTCGCGGATCAATAATCCGTCACGCAGAGAGATAAATGTATTGTAAACGCTTCTTATGTTTATCATCATTGAGAAACTCTATACTCCATCCAACATCACAATCATCACAAAAAAAGCCAATGATTGGATAACTACCACCATCAAAATAATTCATTCTTCCTTGTTTATGACATTTGGAACACTTGTAACCATACTGTAAATCATTTTTTAGAAACGCCCATAGAGTTTGTAGGATCTTGTTACTTACTGACATTACACTGTTTAATCAACTAAATTTACATTAATTAAGATTTCAATTATACTAGTAAATATTGAATAAGCTACGGAAGCTACGAAAGCTACACTAGTTTAATTTGATAGAAATATTTTTTATAATCATAGTAGAAAGAAAAAAGATTCTAACCAACTTGAAGGGGTGTAGCTTGTGTAGCTTGTGTAGCTTTTAGGTATAGATGATCAATTTGGATTGATTGGAATTTTAAATAAAATATTTAATAAATAAAATAAATCGTGACTTTTTCAAAATCAGTTGGTATATTTGAAATTATATCGGGTAGCATAATTCTTTCTTTATTCTTTATGAATTTCCTTTTTTGGCCATTTCTCTTGTATTCTTATGATGGTGATTATTTCATGCGATTTGTTGTTTATAGTTTCATGTTTTTTATGTCAATTATAATAATTCTAAATGGAATAAACAAACTAAAATCATAATTAATCTCTAATTTTCTTCTGATGCTGCTCCACTTGGAAATGATGCATATCCTCCTCAATCCTTCGTCTGGTTGGATTTACCATATCATAACAAAATAAAGCCAGCATCATATCTAGCTCAGAGTGAGAATTAGCAAATATTCTCAATTTTTTTGTTCTAACTGGTGGTGCTGGACCATCTAACTCAGTTATTGATGTCTGTAGTTTTGGATTGATAACTTTGAAGAATCGCTCATGCCTCCACTGTTCCAACTCACCAATAAATGAGCAATGTAATTTACCATCAATTATTATAACAACTTGAATCATTCCATGTGGCATTGTTAATTATTCACCAACCATACATTTAACTATTCATAAATTCATACTTAATTTATTGATGTTTGTTTTTTATCTCTTAACTGAGAGGCCATCGTAAATCCTACCCACATTCTAGCAGATCTACCCTCTACTCTTGTAACGGTAGGACTATTTCCATTAATTGATTTTAGTTTATCAAATAATAATTTTTTAGGAATTGGTGTCATTCTCTCCTCTTCACAAAATTGAGCATATGCTGACTCGATATGAGTTGGTGATATTTTATAATCAGGACCAATAACAATATGCACTTTTTTGAATCGATAAAATGAATCAGAGCGAGACAGCCAAACAGCTTTGGTATCCTCCACTGAGCTTTCATGAGTCATTTGTCTTGTATCAATTAGTTTTCTAATTATTGGAATTAGTTTGTTAAATATACCTGACCTCTCCTCCGAGTTAAACGCGATATGGTCAACTGACATATCTCTTGACTTGCCGTAGAACCTCTTCTCCCAGTGTATGGTTTGAATTTTTCTTGCAAATCCATCTGATGCATCAGTAATTATTGGTAACTCATTGAATGTAAATATTAATGTCACAAATGGCATAAAGTCAAATGGATCTCTAAACTTTTGCTCACATCGTATAGCATCACCACCTAACACTGATTTGATGTAACCAGTCTTTGTGATTGGTTCGATTCCACCGTCTGCAGAAATGTTTGCACATTTTCCCCTTAATTCATATCCAATGAATTGACTCTTTTGGAACTGCTGCATTGGGATTGATGATGTGTTATTAATGCCAAGCATGTTTCTTAATATTGCAAGAAATGTAGACTTGCCATTACTCCCAATGCCATAATTGACAAATCCCTTTTGAATGATATATTTTTTGATAAAACATAATGCCATCATCTCCCATATCTGAGATATTCTTATAGGATCTGAATCAAAACATGAGCTAATAAATTTATCAAACTTTGGACACTCCTTTAAACTATCATAAAATATTGGATGTTTGATTGTAGATATCACACTACTATTATAATCTGAAAAACAATTATTCTCAAAATCATACATGCCATTTTTGAGAATTAGTTTGGTGTAGTCAGTATCAAATATCTCAGAGTTATCATCATCAGATAGGATAGTTGTCTTGTCTCGAATAATATTAATCACCTCATTAATTATTGTTGTATCAATATCTAGTACCTCCCAATATTGACGACATTTTTTTGATATGAGTATCTTGCCGTTTTTTCTAAAAATACCATTTGCGTAATAAAATATCTCACCTGAGATGTGTGATACAAATGTAAACTCTTCCATTAAATGCTCTGCTGCATCATATGGTGAGAATCTTTTTGATTTATTTTTTGGTTTGTCTTTAGTTTTATTGTAATCATCCAAGCTTGGTTGGACCTGATGCGAAAAAAAAGACTCTGAATATTTTATGTTGTACTCTAATTCTTTATCAGGTAATGGTTCTGGTAGCTTGCGATTAATTTCTTTAATTTTTTTAACTGTTAAATTCTCACTCCATCGTCTCACTCTCATTTTACAGTACAATGAATTCAGTGATTTTCGTCTTATGCCTCTAGGAAATTTTCCTCGTAATAATTTATCTAAATCATAATCACTGTGTAAATCTTTGTTATCCATATCTTCTTTGAGAAAAAATCCCTTTGATGCTAAATGAGATTCAAATGTAATCCAATCAACAGGTAGAGTTTCTAAAGTTTCAGAAATGAATTGATATTTTCCTAATTCCTTTTGTGTATAAATTGATGGAGGCAGTAATGTATATCCTCCTTGAGTTTTTACGTCAATCTCAATTCCTTCTTTGTTGAAATATTTTGCGTTCTTTGGTGGAAGCTCACCAATTGGTTGTAAAATGATATGGCATCCTTGCTTTGGTGTTTTTACAACAATTGTTTTTTTTAATAGTTTCTGAATATCTTCAGCTACGATAAGTATAGCATCCTCCCATTTACCGCCATTTTTCATATCAATATCAATTGCAAATGTGTTTGAAATTTTACCATGCAGTAAAGCGATAGAGTCAGAATCTTTAATGATAACATCACATGATTTAATAAAATATGATTCAAGTGCTAATCCTCTAGGTGGAACTTTGGTTCCAGGAACTATTGGGATAATGTTTTTTCCTTTGGACCTGAAATAATCTGTTACCTTACATGATGTGTTTAGTGAATCAATTTTGAAAATAGATTTGGGATCTGTTGCAAATCCTTTTTCTATTTTCATTAATCTGCACCTGTGGCTGCTCTTAGTTGTTCCTTGAATTTTTTCCTACGTGGTTTAGATCGAAGCTTATAACCACAACAAGGACACCAAATTCCCTCAAATTTAATAAAGATGTAACATACTTGGCAGCGTTTTTGGCCCTTGCTATACCTGCCACCATAAAAAGTTCCTTTTGCTTTGTATTTATTACATATACCATTACAAGTCAATTATTTTTTCTCCTGATCCGTTTTTTGCGCTTTGATCTTCTTTTTAGGATCCGATGTGATCTTCTTTTGATCCGTCTTTTTGGATCGTGATCTGCGTGGAGCGGATCGCTGATCCGCTGTTACTCGGATCATAGTTTCATCATACCCTTGGTAACATGGTGTTCCTTCAGGAACTCTTTTGAAAATCCAAAAGGAAACAATATCTCTGTAAGAATTAAAAGCTTGGACCACTTGCCAACATTCCAATAACTCTAATCCTGTAACCCAGGGGAACCAAGGCGCATTAATAATAACATAACCTCCCATCTCAACTAGATCGCGCATTGCGTATGAGAAATATCTACGAGAATGATATGGAATCTCCCAAGGAGGGTCAGCCAAAAGGTTTTTCTGTGATCCTGATCCTAGTTGATCTGGCAAGTCCCTTATATCAGCGATTATGTCGGGATTATTCTCTCGATCTATATCGACTCTTAATGCTCCGACATGGGACTTGCCACTAAAACAATGACATAGATCAGATTCTCTAATTTCTAATCTATGTAATGTATCTTTTACAAATTCTTCTATCTTATCAGGCCATACCCAAGCTTCAATGAATTTGAATTTGCCTTTGTCTATTTTTTGTTTCAAAATTTAAAATCCTCCAGTTTTATATCCATCCAGTCATCACCTGATTTTATCAAGATATTACCATCATAATCTGCTCGTACATTTGATGGCGTGAATCTATTGTAAGGAAAAACTTTGTAGTGGTATCTTAGTTTTCTAGGTATACATTGTCCTTTTATTATCTGGGTAACTCGTCCAAACTTGAAAGCAAGGACAACATACTTTGAATCATACACTCCAAACATGTTAACCCAGTCCCTGCATCTTTCTATCTGGTCTGCTGGAACATATGCGTGATTTTGTACTGTTGATTTTGCCTCAATAGCAATTATTGTTTTGTAATAATCATTGACACACATTACATCAGGGAGTTTTACTGATGGAGATCCTAGTCTTTTTGCGCCCCATCCAGAGAGATTATTGAATTTATTTACAATGTGATTTTCAAAAGCATATCCTCTCTGCCTTCTGGTTTTGTTTATTTTTTTGTTATTTTTTTTCATTTTTTTCTCCCCTTTGTTTTTGCTTAGTTTACATCAAAGCCTGATGTTTTTTTTAAAAAAAAGATATGGTGATTACTTTGTTCTCAAAGTATCAACTACAATATGCTTAAACTCACCCTCACCAGACGTTGAAATCTCAGCAATCTTTCCAACCCAATTAGCTGTATCATCTCCCCAAATGTCAATTAGTGCATTTCTTGATTTGTTATTCATTGACCATTTGTTGGGATCACCATCACTTTGATCGTTATATGATACACCAATTACTAATTTAGTTGATGGAGAGTCACCTTCTTTTTTAGCTTCATATGTTACCATTTCACCCTCATCTTCGATTTTCAAGCTAGTGATTTTTTTCTCATGAACAAATTCCACCTTGATATTATTTCCACCTGTATTTCCTTTCTCGACTTTCATTCTATCACCCCCTCTAATCTTATTAGGATCATAGAACCCACGTTCCTCCGCTAATTTCCTGCCTTTCTCTATCATGGCATGACACACACCACAAGCAGGAACATAACATCCATCGGCTAGTTGAATATCTATCCATCGCAGTTTCAAATTGCAAAAGTAACAAGTTTTCTTTCGGCTCCAAAAATAATGGTTGCACACTAGTAACCTCCACCTGTAGAGAATCGGATGGTTAATTCTTCATCAGATTTTTGGATTGAGAAAACTGTCAATCCCATATGATGAATCTCTCCTAGCTGCTCGCAATTTAATGTCACATTTGAATTTGTTTTGGCAATGTATTTTTCACCATCTTTATCAAAAGTTACTTCCTCTATTTTTAAAATATCTTGAATATGTTCTGCGATTTTTTCTTCTATCGACATTTGTTAATCCTCACCATTCTATACTCTGCATTACAAGATGTGCAAACTACACCAGGGTTAGTTACACTTTTTCTAGAGATACTTTCACCACATTCTAAACAAACAACAGGAATAAAGCTTGGAGTCATTATTTAATTTCAACTCCACATGCTCCACAAAAAATTCCCTCATCTGTTGTGATTCTATCTTGATAGAAATGCTCACAGAGATCTTGTTTTTGTTTTACAAGTTTATCAAAAGCATCACTGATTCCCAATTATTCGTCACCTACAATTTTTCTATTGGCTGCTCGAAACTCTTGTTCCTTTAACTGGATAATTCTAAGAATATCAATATCATCTGCATCTACTTTTTCTCCTCCAACCTCTACTGTAACATCAAAATACCAGCTTCCCTTTGCTGTCTGTTTAGCATTTACTCTAATTCTCTTCTCAGTCATGAAAGAACCTCACAGAGACTAGATGATTTTATGATATCTTCACATGCAGGACAAGCCTCAACTTCCATTTTCTTACCCTTGAATTTTATCTTGAGAAACTTCTTTTTGCCCTCATGTACGCACGGAATCATCGATGTACACCTCTCTTTTCTGCAATCAACATCAGCTCCTCAGTTGATTCAGCTTTAGAAGATGCAACAAGTAAATCAGTATTTGATGAAAGTAATTTGACATTCTGAATGACATGTAACAAAGCAAATCTTGCGAGAACTGATTTGTCAATTGAATAACCTTTAGCTTTAAGATCTTTGATATCTGGAGACGCATCAATAAATCTGTCAAGAGATTTGTTTGTGTTGTCAGTGACACGAATGAAAATACCAGTTGTACTAGATTTTGATATTGCACTCTCCCCTCAAATTGTATATCACGAAATAGTTTACAGAATAGCATTATTTAAAATGGATCCAAGAATGTATATCGCATGTATAGCAAGTATTATAAAATAAGAAATTATGTAATTACTATTGGTCAAGAGTGTGTTTCCATTCACTCCCTCAATGTATGTCACAATCATTTGAGCTCTTGACCAATGATAATTATTTTTTATCGTTTCATCGCTTTTATTACTATGATCAATTCAGTTTGATCCATTAGGATTGATGCACTGTATCTGATAAGATAGATCATCATTTGAATTGATCATCATTTGGATTAATCATTAATTAAATTGATCATAATTTGAATTGAAGATTTTCTTATTATCATATCGATCTAGATAGTTTCAATGACATATAAAACGAAAAAAACAATTACGTTTGCTATCCTGGCTGCATTGACAATAGGTGTAGGTACAGCTCCAACTGCTTTAGCAGGAGATGGTACTGTAGAAGCATACTATTGGCAAGCTGATCCAGCAACGTGTTACAACACAGGATCATTAGATAACATGACTGTTGACGGTTCAACAGGAAATGGAGCTGATGTAGAAACTGAGTTAGAAGTAACAGTAGGTACGTACAACGCTGAAATGAACCAGATTACTATTATTGGTAATACATGGTGGAATTGCAACTTTAGCACTCATTTTGATGTGGCATCAGAAGACATGGCCGATTCAAATGATTTAGCTAGCGAATACAGTCATTTCACTAGTACAGCAATGTCTCAATCTGAAATCAGATTTAACACTGATCAAAATTGGGGTACAAGTACCAATAGTTGTAACAGTTCAAGCAATCTAGATATTGAATGGGTTATGAATCACGAATTTGGACATGGAATAGGTTTAAAACATCATGTTCACTCAACGCCAAACTCAGTGATGCATGATGAATGTGATAGCATAATTGCTAATCTACAAACTGTAGATGATACAGCAATTGACATCCACTACAATTAGGTGAAAATGAAAATGAAGAAAAAATCATTAAGTCTAGTTGCAATATCTGTAGTAGCTATCGCAATGGTAGGATTCATATCAATGGATTTCTCTCCAGAAACCAAATCAACTGAAATGAATGTGTTAATGAAAGCACAAACACCATTTGATCTAGCTGAACAAGCAGATTACGTAATTGAAGGAACCGTAATAGATATGAAAGTAGTCTTAGTTGACATGCCTAAAGAGCGTGATGCTGATAGAATTTTCACAGAAGTTACATTATCTGTTGATGCAGATATAATGAATAACTATGGTGAAGATACTATTACCTTTGCAATTTTTGGTGGACAAGTTGGTGAATTAACATTCTCAGCAAATGTCAGCCCAGAATTTACAATAGGTGAAAAAGTCCTAGTCTACATTGGTGAGAATAAAGAAAATTATACTTATCAAGGTAGAAACTATGTTCTTGGCCACTCACAAGGGGTATTGGAAATTAAAGACAATGGCACCTTAGTCGATAAATTTAGAGAAACAGTTTACGACAAAGAATTAGTAATATCAAAATCCCAACAGATTAAAGGTCCACTCTAACCTTTTTTCTTTTTTTTTATTTATATTTCTTAGAAACCCAAATTAAAAGTAAACTACAACATATTATAATTACAGAAATAGAAATTATAGGATCAACAACAAAAGAATGAAAAGAAGGAGAAATGTCAGGTTGTGGAATATCACTAGTTTTATTTACAATATCACTTGATGTTTTTAATGAAGATTTAATCTCAGATGATTGTTCCTTTGTACGCATACTCAACCATGTAGAAATTACAGCAATTCCTATAACTGCAAACTTTATCCCTTCTCTGAAAATCTTCATCAAAATTCCTTTCTTTTTAATATCTTCTTTGTCTTTATCAAGTGTAATAAAAATATCAGAATTCATTTTGAAAAATCTATGTTTTTCTCCTTTTCTTTTAATTTTCTTGTTTTCAATTTCTACTAATCCAAGTTCTTCTAGTTTTCTTAGATGATGAATTACCAGACTAACTCTAATGTCAAGCTTTGTTGCAATCTCATTTGTGTACATTTCACGATGCATTAAATTCATTATAATTTTCCGACTTGTTTCATTGCTTAGTAATTCACCTAAAGATTTTAAATTGTCATCAGATGCAAATACTTTGATTTTATTTTCATCCTCAGTCATGATTTGATCAATTCAAATGTAGCTATATCTATGTATAGTTGCCTTATAGCAAATAATCAATCCAAATTGACTTAGATCAATTTAAATAATAAAATACGAACATAGTATCATGGAAAAAGAAAGAGTTACGATAATGATAGATCATCGTATAAAGAAAAAACTCAGAGCCCTCCAGTCAAAAGAAATCATTGAATCACAGAGTTCAGTAAGTTTCTCTAAAGTAATAAATGAAGATTTGGCGAAATTTTACAAAATAGCTAATTTCAAATATTAATGGTATTTTGTAATCCTATTTTTCAATTCCAGGAAATGATTTTTCCATCCATTTCTTTTCAAACTCTATCTGTCTTGTCTTTAAATCCTCAATCTCTTTATTTTGAGCTTCAAGTATTTTGTTTTTCTCATTGAGTTCTGCTATCTCATCTTTCTGTAATTGGTTCTCCATCTTTTTCTTTTCGACTTCACTCAATGTTAACTCTGGAATTGCCTTTACAAACTCATCAAAACATTGCTGTCTTGTTGGAGTAAGGTATGTTCC
>Ga0114923_10000471_pt1 | contig 32212 bp, 29 predicted proteins | sample SumtaG_FD_89578 | JGI IMG/M metagenome (GOLD analysis project Ga0114923, IMG submission 89578) | Deep subsurface microbial communities from Indian Ocean to uncover new lineages of life (NeLLi) - Sumatra_00157 metaG | ecosystem: Environmental > Aquatic > Marine > Oceanic > Sediment | place: near... | reverse complement strand
TGCTAAACGCCGCAAAAGACGCCTGGGACCAGGCCCTTGATGCCGGCACCAAAGTCGGATTCCGTAACGCACAGGCCACCGTCCTTGCGCCGACCGGCACCATCGGCTTTATGATGGACTGCGACACCACAGGTATTGAGCCTGATATCGCACTGGTAAAGTACAAATTGCTGGCTGGCGGTGGAATGTTAAAACTCGTAAACAAAACCGTGCCGATGGCGCTCGAAAGACTCGGATATAGCACCGAGGACATTAAGTTAATCTGTGATTATATTGATGAGAATGAGAGTATCGAAGAGGCCCAGAAACTCAACACCGACCATTTGTCCGTTTTTGATTGTGCTTTCAAGCCCAGAAACGGCAAAAGGTGCATTCATTATATAGCGCATCTGAAAATGATGACTGCCGTCCAGCCTTTCATCTCCGGTGCTATAAGCAAAACCATCAATATGCCCAAAGAAAGCACCACCGAGGAAATTGCCGCCGCGTATATGGAAGGATGGAAACTCGGCTTAAAAGCCGTTGCAATCTACCGTGACGGCTCGAAAAAACTCCAGCCGGTATCTACCAAAAAGCACAAGGATGCAAAGGCCAAAGCCCTCGAAGCCGCTTCCTCACGACCGTTTAGAAAAAGGCTCCCGGATACGAGACAAAGCATAACACATAAATTCTCAGTCGCAGGGCACGAAGGATACCTCACTGTCGGCCTCTATGAAGACGGTCAGCCTGGAGAGCTCTTTATTACTATGGCAAAGGAAGGAAGCACCGTCGGCGGGCTTATGGACGTTATAGGTACATGTACCTCGATGGCTCTACAGTACGGCGTACCGCTCATTACGCTCGTTGATAAGTTCCGGCACGCTCGGTTCGAGCCGGCCGGGATGACCTCAAACAGAGACATGCCTTTCGCAAAGAGCATTATTGATTATATTTTCTGCTGGCTCGGATGTAAGTTCATGCCTGGATATGCTGAGATAAACACCCCAAGAAGGACCGAAACGACCGCCACGGCCGAAAACAAGAACGTTACGACTGCAAAGCAGCTTGTTGAGAAAACGAAGGATTTGGCTAAGAAAATCGCAGAGGCAAAAGCCGGGAAAAAAACGAAAATAGATGGTCACGGTAGTAGTGATGTCTCGTTGCCAAAATTGCCGGACAAAAAACCCTTGTTCGTCCAACCGGGTAGATTTGCCACGCAGGCTGACCCTGCCAGTATTCTTGTAGGCACGACAGTTGCTGATTCTCAGGAGTCCTTACAGTCTGAAACCGCTGTTATGCAGCAGTTTAACGCCCAGTTTGGGCATTTCCAGGACGACGCCCCAGCCTGTGATATCTGTGGCTCCATAACTGTCCGAAATGGGACATGTTATAAGTGCTTCAACTGCGGAAATTCCATGGGCTGCTCTTGAAAACTCGACCGTTCTTACGGCCGGAAGGGCCTGCAAGTTGGTTTTGTGCCACCAAAAATCTCCTCCAAAAATGCTTAAAGCCACTATGAAAGGACGCTTCTGTCGAGGTTGTGACTTTATGGGAGCGAACACCAGTGAAAATGGGGCGGATTCTCAAATTTTTATATACTAAAAAAATTTGACATATTGGCCAAATTCGCTAAAATGTCGGTTTTGCTGTAGTATGACATAAGGAGTTTGTATGAAGAGCTTCGTGGCAACAAAAGAACAGCTTGAGCACAAATGGTACCTTGTTGATGCCGACGGGGCCGTTCTGGGCCGAATGGCTTCTAAAATAGCCCCTATACTAATGGGAAAAAACAAGCCCACATATACCCCTCACGTCGATAGCGGCGATTATGTTGTTGTTATAAACGCTGAAAAAATAAAGGTTACAGGAAAAAAGGCACAACAAAAGCAATATGACTATTACACCCATTACCCCGGCGGACACAAGTACCTCAGCTTTGCTGACATGATGGCCAAAAAACCGGAAAAGGTCGTTGAATTAGCTGTTAGAAGAATGCTCCCAAAGAACAAACTGGCCAGAAAGATGCTAAAAAAACTGAAAGTCTATCGGGGTGCCGACCACGAACACCATGCACAGGGTCCCGAAAAAATAGAAGTTCTTTAAACACAAAACTTGGAAGAATATAAATGACCGAAGAAAACAAAATAGATAACCCTGATATTGAGCCGGTTGAGCAAACGACTGCTCAAAAACCCAAACCGGCTCCGAAACCGGTTAAAAAAGCCGCTGATAAGGGTGGCTATTGCTGGGGTACCGGCAGACGAAAAAGTTCTGTCGCAAGGGTAAGAATCAAGCCGGGCGAAGGAAAACTGCTCGTAAACAAGAAAGAACTCAAAGATTACTTCACAAGAGCACAGGACAGAAACGCCGTTATGGCTCCCTTAAAGACCGTCGAAGCTGAGAAATCATTTGATGTCTTTATAAACGTCAGTGGTGGCGGAACCACCGGACAAGCTGGCGCAGCTCTGCTCGGAATTGCACGGGCCCTGAAAAACTATGATGAGAATTACGTCCAGGCCCTCAGGGACGGCGGACATCTTACAAGAGACAGCAGAATGGTTGAAAGAAAGAAGCCCGGTCAAAGAGGGGCAAGGAAAAGATTCCAGTTCTCGAAGCGTTAATTGCAAATTACTTACACCGGTATTACAATAGCCGCTGAGAGAAAATCTTGGCGGCTGTTTTTTTAAACTAAGGGAAAAATATGATACGTGTTGCTATAATCGGAGCAAGCGGGTACACAGGTGCTGAATCAATAAAGATTATATTGTGCCACGAGAAGGCAGAGTTGACTTATCTAAGCGCGCTGCCTGAGGAATGCGGTACGGTAGCCGAGGTCTTTCCGCAGTTCACCGGCCGCTGTGACTTGGAAATTGAGCCTTTGGATTTGAATAAACTCGCCGGACAGGCTGATGTTGCACTTTGCTGTCTGCCTCATAAGGTTTCCATGGAATTTGTTCCCAAACTGCTCGAGATGGGTCTAAAGGTTATTGATTTCAGTGCCGACTATCGAATTAAAGACCCTGATGTTTACGAAAAATTTTACAGCGTAAAGCACACAGATACCTCCAATCTGGAACATGCTGTATTTGGTCTGCCGGAGTTGTTCCGCGGGAAAATAAAGGATGCAAAACTTGTTGCCAACCCCGGTTGCTTCCCCACCGGTGCTATTTTGGCACTCGCGCCCCTGCTAAAGAATGACCTTATAGAAACGGATTCAATCATTGTAAATGCCGTTACAGGTGCTTCCGGAGCGGGCAAGAATCCCTCTGTCAAATTTCATTTTCCCAACATGAACGAAAACCTCTTCGCTTACGGAATCGGTACGCATCGACATATGCCGGAGATGGAGCAAATAGCCGCCGAAATCGCAGGCTCTGATGTTAAGATACTCTTCCAGCCCCACGTCGGCCCATTTGACAGGGGTATTGCCTCAACTGTCTATTGTCAACCTAAAGCCCAAACCACTGACCAGCAGCTCTCGCAGCTCTTCAACGACTTTTATAAGGCCGAACCCTTCGTACAGATACTGAAAAACGCTCCTAACGTCAAAGATGTTGCCGGGACGAATTATTGCCACATATACCCGGCTTCGGTCAAAGGCACAGTTGTAGTATTTTCTGCCATTGACAATCTCGTAAAAGGCGCTTCGGGCCAGGCTGTTCAGAATATGAACATTATTTTCGGCCTCGAAGAGACCATGGGCCTGTTGTAGGAGCTAAAATGGCTGCCGGTGTACTCAAAATCGCTACTTGTCAGTTTACCGTCTCTGCCTCAATAGGGAGAAACGCCTGGCAAATCTCTGTTTTTATGCGCCGGGCCAAAAAGTTAAAGGCCGACATCGTCCACTTTAGCGAATGTGCACTCAGCGGTTACGCCGGTTTTGATTTTGAAACACCCGATTCCATCGATTGGCCGCGGCTAAAACAGCAAACAGAAAACATTATGGCCCTTGCCGCCAAACTTCGCCTTTGGGTTGTCTTGGGCAGTACCCACAAATTGACGGGAAAGCATAAACCGCATAACAGTCTGTACCTGATAGCACCAAATGGAAAGCTTGTTGACCGCTATGATAAAAGATTTTGCACGCCGGCTGACTTGAAAAATTACACCCCGGGCGACCGCTTTGTTAATTTCACTGTAAACGGCGTTAAATGCTCCCTGCTGATATGTTTTGATTTGCGTTTTCCCGAGATTTACCGGCAAATGTACACGCAAAAAGTCGATTGCATTCTCCAGTCATTTTACAACGCCCGACAGAAAGGCCCGAGCATCCATACTCACATAATGCGGCAGACAATGCAGTGCCGTGCCGCCACAAACTATCTCTGGGCAAGCTGCGCAAACTCAAGCGGTTATTATGCTCCATATCCTTCGCACTTTATCCAGCCGGACGGAAAAATTGTCCACCAACTCGAGCCAAATCGCGCCGGCATGATGGTCAACACCGTCAATTTGAACAGAAAATTCTACGACCCGATGGCGGACTTTAGAGATAGGGCTATCGCTGGAAAACTTGGAAATATTTCGAAGAAAATTACTGATAAACGCTCAAAAAATACGAAAATCCTTTAAAAAAGCATCTTTTTTTCATAAGAAAGTTCAAAAATGACAAATAATTCCGTTACAGCACCGAAGGGTTTTTTAGCCGCCGGACTGCACTGCGGCATAAAAAAGTCAGGTAAACCTGATTTGGCACTGCTTGTCTGCCCAACCGGCGCAAAGGCCGCCGCCGTCTTTACCACCAACAAAATAGTTTCAGCAGCCGTCACAGTCTGCAAAAACCACGTAAAGAGCCCCAGCGTTTCAGCGGTTGTCGTCAATTCCGGCAACGCAAATGCCTGCACCGGCCGCGCTGGAATCAAAAACGCTATACAAATGTGCGCACAGACCGCCAATCAGATTAATGTTGACCCTCATAACGTCCTTGTGGCCTCCACCGGCATTATCGGTGAGCATCTGCCAATCAAAAAGATTGCGACTGGCATCTCGAAAGTCGCTGGCAAACTCTCGGCCTCTGCCAAAGCTGGCCTCGATTTCACAAAGGCCATTATGACAACCGATACCAAACCAAAACAGGCTGTCCGGCGAATCGAAATCTCCGGCAAAAAAGTAACCATAGCCGGTACTGTAAAAGGGGCCGGCATGATTGCTCCCAACATGGCCACGACTATATGCGTCATCAGTACAGATATCGCCATAACCAAACCGCTTCTGGCAAAGGCCCTCAAAACCGCCATTGGTAGTTCGCTGAACAAACTTACCGTTGACGGCCATCAAAGCACCAACGATACCGCAGTAATACTTGCTTCAGGCCGGGCCGAAAATCGCCCCGTCACCAGCCGGTGTCCGCGATACAAGAAATTCACAGCTGCATTGGTGGATTTATGTGACGACCTGGCCCGGCAAATGGCTCTCGATGCCGAAGGCGCTACCCGAATCTTCAAAGTCCTCGTAAATGGCGCCGCCTCAGGAGCCGACGCCGCAAAAGCTGCAAGGGCCATAGCCGATTATCCCCTCGTAAAATGCGCCGTTAACGGCGCCGACCCGAACTGGGGCCGGATAATCTGCGCAGTTGGTTCGGTTGGTGTAAAATTGAATCCTGACAAACTGTCATGCAAACTCGGGCCAATAACTGTCTTTAAAAACGGCACCCCGGCAAAATTTGATGTCAAAAAAGCAGTCAAAGTCATCTCAAAGACCGAACACACTATAACAGTCAATTTAGGCGTGGGAAACTGCTCCGATTTTTGTTACGGCTGTGACTTGAGCAGGGAATACGTAAAAATTAACGCTGATTACCATACCTGATAATCTTATCATCGCGGGTGTCGAAATTTAGTCTTTTTGGTCCATGCGTGAAGGTTATTTTTGCCCTTAAACAACAAAAAGCTTGAAAAAAAGCACCATTTTATTAAGCTATACGGTTTTATTATGTGCGTTTCATAAATAAGTATATTAAGCAAATGATGTTGGATTCTAAAGGAGTTATACGGTGAAGTTTTTTAAGAACCTGGTAGCATTTTTGGTCTTCTTTTTTGGCATCACATCTGTGAGCTTTGCATCGAGCACCACTTGCGAAGCTGCAGCTTCGACCTGCATACCACCTGCCTGGTGGATTGCGCCTATTGCTTCAGTGGTTGCTCTGGTCTTTGCCTTTATCTTCTACAAGAGAATGATGAAGGCCCCCGAAGGAAATGAGCAGATGATCGAAATCGCAGGCCACGTCCGCGAAGGTGCGTATGCCTACCTTTTTAGCCAGTATAAAGTCGTAGCTTTTGTTTTTGTGCTTTTGTTCGCACTGTTCTTAATGCTTGCTTATTTCGGTGTTCAGAACCCGTTCATGCCGGTAGCCTTTTTAAGTGCCGGTTTTTTTAGTGCCCTTTGTGGCTTTTTGGGTATGAAAACCGCGACAAACGCATCGGCCAGGACCGCTCATGGGGCAATCTCCAGCTTAAACGCCGCCCTGCAGGTCGCGTTTCGTTCCGGAGCCGTGATGGGTCTTATTGTTGTTGGTTTTGGCCTGCTTAACATAACTATCTGGTATCTGATTCTCGATAAGCTCGTTTATACCGCCGAAAATATGGCCAGCGGTCTTAAATTTCTCGGCCTTACTCTCGTGCCTGCCGGAATGTCCGAAAGCCACAAGCTAAGCGAAATTACCTCCACCATGGTAACTTTCGGCATGGGTGCTTCTACCCAGGCCTTATTTGCTCGTGTCGGCGGCGGTATTTACACCAAAGCCGCTGATGTCGGTGCTGACTTGGTTGGAAAGGTCGAGGCTGGAATTCCCGAAGATGACCCCCGCAACCCTGCTACAATTGCCGACAACGTCGGTGATAACGTCGGCGATGTTGCCGGTATGGGTGCAGACCTCTTCGAGAGCTATTGCGGCTCAATTCTCGCTACCGCCGCTCTTGGAGCAGCTCTCACAGTTAATATGCTCGGTGGCAAAATGACTCCTTTGCAGGCGGTTCTCGCTCCGACACTCGTTGCCGGTATTGGAATTGCTCTTTCAATCGTTGGGATATTTCTCGTTCGATGTAAGGAAGACGCGACTCAAAAAAACCTGCTCCACGCACTGCTTTTCGGCACTTTAGGCAGTTCCGTATTGATTGTTGCCGCTGTCGCCGTAATGGCCGCGACGGGCTGGATTACATGGGGTATCTTTGGTTCGGTCGTAGCGGGTCTGGCTGGCGGTGTCCTCATCGGGCAGTTCGCCGAATACTATACCTCCGCAGAATATTCGCCGACAAAAGATATCGCCGAACAGGCAAATATGGGTGCCGCCACAATTATCATAAACGGTTTCGCCACCGGGATGTATTCCGCGGCATTGCCCGTTGTTACCATAGTGATTTGCATCCTTTGTGCCTTTGGCTCCGCGGGGGGATTTACTAATGTCTCTTTAGGTCTTTACGGCATCGGCTTTGCCGCAGTCGGTATGCTTGCGACACTTGGTATTACCCTTGCAACCGACGCTTATGGCCCAATTGCGGACAATGCCGGCGGTAACGCCGAAATGGCCGGCCTCGGCCCGGAAGTTAGAAAAAGGACCGATGCTCTCGATTCACTTGGAAATACAACCGCAGCGACGGGTAAAGGTTTCGCGATAGGTTCCGCCGCCCTGACCGCAATGGCCCTGCTGGCTGCGTTAATCGAGAGTATTCGAATCTGGATTGGAAACCTTGCTGCAGAAGCTTCAGACGGCCTCTATGCCGTTGGGGACTTCGTGTTCTTCAAGGGTGAAGCAAGCGAGCAAATTCAAGGTGCAATCAACGTCACCACCGCTACCATCGCCGATTTCACCGCCGCTTATGACCTGACTATAATGAACCCAAAGCTGCTCTGTGGGCTGTTTGTCGGCTGCATGATGGCGTTTATCTTCTGTGCCATGACAATGAAGGCCGTCGGTAAAACCGCAGGTGATATGGTTAACGAAGTCCGGCGACAGTTCAGGGAAATACCCGGAATTATGGAAGGAACGGGAGAACCCGATTACGCCCGCTGCGTAGCTATCTCCACAAAAGGTGCACAGAGGCAGATGATAGTTCCGTCACTGCTGGCAATTTTCGGTCCGGTTGCTGCTGGATTGGTTCTCGGTGTTCCCGGACTGATGGGATTGCTGGCAGGGGGGCTTAGCTGTGGTTTTGTCCTGGCTGTCACGCTCAACAATGCTGGCGGAGCATGGGACAATGCCAAGAAATATATCGAACAGGGAGCACACGGTGGTAAAGGCTCAGATGCCCACAAGGCTGCTGTCGTCGGTGATACCGTCGGCGACCCCTTCAAGGATACCTCCGGGCCGAGCCTCAACATCCTTATCAAGCTCATGAGTATGGTCAGCGTCGTGTTCGCCGGTGTTATTGTCAAGTTCGCACCGGTTATCGGTGCTTGGCTGCATATAACAACAAAGTAACAGACTCTGTTGTGGTGTTGACTTCGATGGCTGTTATAGGTAATCTATCGGGGTGGTCGAATCGGCCACCTCGTTTCTTATTAAGCAAAACGAGGATGCAATTTGGCAAAAAACACAAAAAAGCAGGCTATGGACTTCGCTTTGGCTTCTGCTCAAGTGGCCGAAGACCGGCATTGCAGCGACATCGTTGTGCTTGACCTGAGGGGCAAATCGCCTGCAACCGATTATTTTGTCATTGCCACCGGTACAAGCGACAGACAAATGCGCACCGTCGCCGACGAAATCAGCGACGCCGCGAGAAAACAGAAGTTCCAGCGTTTCGGAAGGGCAGGCTATGAACAGGGCAGATGGATACTCCTGGACTTTGTGGACGTTGTCATACATATCTTTGACACCCAATACCGCGAATACTACGATTTGGAGTTGCTCTGGGGCGATGCCGAACGACTGAAATGGCAAAGGGATAACTGAAAGTGAAACTCGCTATCGAAACACTCGAAAAAAGAATATCCACCGCGATGGCCAAAGCCACCGGCCAAAAAGACTGTGTCGCTTTGGTAAAGCCCGCCACCGACCCGAAATTCGGCGACTATCAGGTAAATGGTGTTATGCCGCTGGCAAAGAGCCTTAAGAAAAATCCGCGTCAGCTTGCTGAAGAAGTCCTCAAAAATGTAGACCTGAGTGATATTTGTGAGCAGCCCGAAATCGCAGACCCCGGCTTTATAAACCTGAGACTAAAACCTGATTTCCTCGCTGGTAGTCTCCTTCAAATTAATGCCGACCCGCAGAATCGACTCGGCGTTGATAAAACAGAAAATCCCCAAACCGTCGTCGTCGATTTCTCATGCCCGAATATCGCAAAGCCAATGCACGTCGGCCACCTGCGAAGTACCATCATCGGTGACTGTATCTGCAGAACACTTGAATTTCTCGGCCACAAAATCATACGACAAAACCACATCGGTGACTGGGGAACGCAGTTTGGCATGCTGGTAGCTTTTATTGAGAGGAAAATGCTTCAGGCAGTTAAAGGAGATCTTGTTGGTGTTCTGCCAAGTACACTTGCTGAATTTGAAATCTTTTATAAACAAGCAAGTGAATTGTTTGATACCGATGAGGAGTTCAGGTCTGAGTCTCATGCTGCTGTTGTTGGTTTGCATTCAGGCGATAAAAAGTGGATAGGGCGTTGGGAAAAGCTTGTTGCTGAATCTAAGAAACACTATCAGGAAATCTATGATGAATTGAATGCGACACTCAAATCCGAACACACTTGTGGAGAAAGCTTCTATAGAGATATGCTTGCTGATGTTGTGAAGGAGCTTCAGGACAAAGGTTGTGCCGAAGAATCCGACGGTGCAGTTTGTGTTTTTCCGCCGGGGTTTAAGAATAAACAAGGCGACCCTCTGCCGTTTATCATCCAGAAATCTGATGGTGCCTATCTCTATGCGACGACGGACTTGGCAGCGATTCGCTATCGTGTTCGTAAGCTAAAAGCCGACAAAATAGTTTATGTTACCGACGCCCGCCAGAAGCTGCACTTTGAAATGCTCTTTGCGGTAGGGCGGCAGGCCGGCTGGGCCTCCGAAGATATCGACCTTGTACACGTGATGTTCGGAAGTGTCCAGGGCCGGGACGGCAAACCCCTTAAAACCCGCGAAGGCGAGAGTGTAAAATTAAAGGATTTGCTCGATGAAGCTGTCCAGCGTGCAAAAACTGTCGTCGAAGAGAAAAATCCCGACCTCTCTGCTGACAAAAAGAACGAAATCGCCAAAGCCGTCGGAATCGGCGCTGTAAAATACGCCGACTACTCGAACAATCGAACCAGCGATTATATCTTCAGCTTTGACAAGATGCTCGCCATGGACGGTAACACCGCCCCCTATATGCAGTATGCTTACGCGAGAATAAAATCAATTGAGCGAAAGGCACAATCCAGGGAAGTGGATATAGAAACCGAACTGGCTGGAATAGAGAGCTTGAATCTGACCGAGCCTGCCGAGCTGGATCTGGCAAAACACCTGATTCGTTACGGCGAGGCGATACAATCGGCCGCCGCCGACTACAGGCCCAACTACCTGACTGGCTATCTTTATGAGCTTGCACAAAAATTCAGCTCTTTTTACACGGATTGCCCGGTCTTAAAGGCCCCGCTGGATAAAAGGCCCACAAGACTGCTGCTCTGTGATTTGACGCGGAAGACCATCAAACAGGGCCTAAGTGAACTTCTCGGTATCGAAGTCGTCGAGCAAATGTGAAAGGCTGCCCAAATGAAAATCGTCGAAAAAGATTTTACCGTAAGCACTAAAAGCCGCAACCAGATGATTGATATCACAAGCCAGGTTGCCTCGGCCGTCAGGCAATCCGGCATCACCGACGGCGACGTGGTAGTTTATTGCCCCCACACAACAGCCGCCATAACCATAAACGAAAATGCCGACCCCGATGTCGTGCACGATGTCCTTTTGACACTCTCCGAATTGATACCTCCGCATCGCTCCGGCTACCGGCACTCCGAGGGCAATTCCGACGCCCACTGCAAAAGCTCCCTGCTCGGCTGTAGCGAGCGCGTAATAATAAGCAACAATTCCCTTAAGCTCGGGACCTGGCAGGCCATCTTCTTCTGCGAATTCGACGGCCCGCGTTCCAGAAGGGTCCTTCTACAGATACGAGGCCAATAAGCCCATCATTAGCTAAACCACTATCATGGTTCTTGCCATTAGTAAGATGATACGCCCCCGCGCGCAAAAAAAGGGCGAGGTGGTGGAACCGGCTGGGGGGGAAACCGGTGTGCCACACTGCCTCGCCGAGGATTATAAGCTGCCAACGGCAGCTTTATATCTTTTTTGCAGTTAAAAACTAACTTTTTCTACAAAATCTGTCAAACAAAAAAACGAAAAAACGAAAAAACGGGAATTTCCCGGGGCCTTAAGCCTCCCCATTGTCCCAGTCTTGATAACTTAGTATACTACTTTCTTCGCCCAGATGCAAGCCAAAAATCCACTTTTTTTTGTTTTTTTGGCTTGTCCCAGGCTTCACATGCCCCGGAATTCTGCCCTGAAATCGCTTGAATATCTGCCCAGCTTAGCGTAGATTATAGACGAATGATTTGAAAACCTCTCGTTTTTGGAGTTTTTTGATGGTAAAGAAAGCAGCCGTACCCGTAAAAAAGAAAATAACAGAAACCGCAAAAAATATTCACACTAAAATCCTCAAAAGCAAGAGCCCCACGATGGTCACTCCGATACGCTCCCTGAGCAACGTCAAATATCAGCCCAAAACGGGCTATTTTGAGATGCTCGGCAAGAATAAACAGCGTACCCTTACCGTAAGCACCGTAAAGACTTTCGCTCAGACCCTCAAAATGATGTCCCTGGCAAAGGAACTTATCGACTCCAGAGACATGGCCACGAAAAGAGAGGCATACTATATATCAAAAAACTGGGGCAAAGCCGGTTTCTCCGAACAGTCCGAATCCGACACCATCATGGACGATGTCGAAGCCATGTTCGGTGTCAACAGGGAGCAACTCAGATTTACCCCCGAGGAAAAAGGCGGTGACATCGCAGGGAAACTCATTGTCGTCGACACCGACGCAAAGGGCAGGAAAATCAAAATCGACTGCACGAAATTCGGCTCCGGGGCCTATTCAATCCCCACAGAAGTCGAAAACCTCCAGTTCCAGAGCCAGGCAAAATTCATCCTTGCCATTGAAACCGCTGGTATGTTCCAAAGACTGGTTAAATACGACTACTGGAAAAAGACCAGATGTGTCCTTGTCAGTATGGGAGGTGTCCCCACACGGGCCTGCCGAAGATTTATAAGAAGGCTTACCGAACAGCTCAAAATACCTGTTTATGCCTTTGTTGACGGCGACCCATACGGCTATTTCAACATCTACAGAACTTTAAAGGTCGGCTCCGGAAATGCCGCCCACCTTAACAGGTTCTTCTGTGTGCCGACTGCCACCTTCCTCGGCGTCACACCCCAGGACATCATAACATACAAGCTGCCTACCCATCCTCTCAAAGAAGTCGACATAAAAAGAGCAAAAGACGCTCTCAAAAATGACCCCTTCGTAAAGCATCACAAACAATGGCAAAAAACCATCAATCAAATGCTCAAGATGGGCGTCCGTGTCGAACAGCAGGCTTTTGCAAAGCACGGCCTGGACTTCGTCGTAAATAAATATCTGCCCCAAAAGTTAAAGAATACATCAAAATTTCTGCCTTAAAGCTTTTTACACTGGAAAAATCTCTTTTTAATTGCTATCTTTTGGCACTGTTCGAATTACTTGACTTGACTTGTAACTGTTCTTCTATGAGTAAAATTGCTGAAAGAATAGAACGCATAAAGGAAAACATTGGCTCTGCCTGTGCCAGAAGCGACAGGGACCCCGCTGACGTTAAGCTTGTCGTCGTCACAAAATCTGTGGACTTCGAAAGAGTAAAACAGATTATTAGGCTCGGATTTACAGAACTGGCTGAAAACAGGGCCCAGCAGTTGAAAAAAGTTGCCGCACAAACAGACGAATTCCTCGCCGGCGCAAATACCAACCAAAACCTCCCAAAAAAAATTAAGTGGCACATGATTGGCCATCTTCAGCGCAATAAAGTCCGACAAGTCCTGCCTGTCGTCTCTCTCATCCATTCGGTTGATACACTTCGCCTCGCGGAAGAAATTAACGCTTCAGCCCCGAAAATGAACGTACACCCGAAAGTGCTCCTCCAGGTTAACATCTCTAACGAGCTTCAGAAATACGGCGTGCCTATTGGTGCCGCCATACATTTGGCCGAGCAGATTGAAACCCTCCCTAACTTAAAACTTGTTGGGATGATGACCATGGCACCGCTGACGCATAATAAGGATGTCATTCGTTCCTGTTTCGTCCGGGCCAGGGAGCTCTTCGTGGAAATGAAAGGGGAAAAAATCGTCGGGACGAAATTCACACAACTAAGCATGGGGATGAGTTCGGACTATGAAATCGCTGTCGAAGAGGGCGCAACTATACTTCGAATCGGCTCGGCTATATTCGCCGGCTAAACTCGCCTTGTTCAAGCCGGGCTCGGACCGGCATATTTGAAAAAACCCGAATTCACTCCTTTTATCCCGGATATCCCCAAAAAACCATCAACTATGCCCCGACTTTGTGGGTTTGGCGTTCTGCTTTGAAAAATCACAAAAAAAACGAAAAGTACCTCCTCAAACAAGCCGAAAGTTACTTTGTTCTGGTAAATATGGAATTAATGTCTGTTCTGGGGCCTTGCTTTGGCGATATTAAGCGGTGCTCTATGAGGCTCGGTCCCATAACTAATTTGTAAAAGGTTATAAAATATGGCAAAAGCAGCTTATATTACTGCTTTTGAATTGCCAACAATATTCACAGACATATTGTACCTTACGAATTGTGCGCAAATACTGCCTGAAATGCAGCAGATTCTTGACAAGAATGATTTCTCCTGCGTGCTAATGAAAATTGACCAGTTCTCTCAGATTATGCATCTGCTTGACCTGATTGGGACCGTGGTCATTGATACGAGAGATTTCGAAGCCGAACACCATCAAAAGCTGACAATGATAATTGAATCCCTCGAGGCTCAAAACATAGGAACTATTTTGCTAAAAGATCCCTTGCACTTACATGTGGAGAGTTTCACCCTAACTACGGTAATAGAATCGCTTTCCGAAGACCGACTGCTCGATATAATAGACTCCAACCTTGAACGCCGCAGGAACAGCCCCGAAATTCTATCGGTACCACCTGCTTTAGACGACCAGGATGATATTACCCATACTCAAAATCTTACCGAGCAGCTGCTTATGGCTGAAGCTTTCGTAGACAATTTGGCGGAGCAGCTGCGTATGGCAGGCCACGTCCAGAGAGACTTTCTACCAGCACACCTGCCGAAATGTGAAAACTTGAAATGGGCCACAACTTTCCTGCCTGCTGAATGGGTCTCAGGAGATATATACAATATCGTAAGAATCGATGAGCAGCACGTCGGTTTCTATCTGGCCGATGTCGTCGGTCACGGCATCCCCGCCGCACTGCTTACTATCTTCCTCAAACAGGCAATGGTCCTCCGTGAAACCATCGACAACAACTACCGCATACTCTCTCCCGCCGAAGTAATGGGAAATCTCAACTTGAGAATGACCGAACAAAACCTATCCGGCTATCAGTTTGCCACCTGTTGCTATTGTTTGCTGAATATTAAAACCCTCCAGCTCACGTACTCCAGGGCCGGCCACCCATATCCAATTCTTATCAGGCCCAATGAGGAAATCAGACAACTGGAAATACGAGGCACCCTCCTCGGTATTTTTGAGCAGGCTCAATATATGCAGCAGACGATACAACTCCAAACCGGCGATAAGCTGCTGTTGTATTCTGACGGCGCCGAGGGTTTCATAGGTAACTTCGATGACCGGAAAGGTTTCCAGTTCAGCGAACAATTCCGCCGAATCAGTGCTATGTCCGTCGACCAGATGATGGAAAGCCTAAACGAATTTGCTCGAAACCCACAGATAAATCCCTCTGAGCTTGACGACATCACTGCCGTCGTACTTGAAATAATCTAAATTACACCATCCTCTCAGGGCTTAATTGACGAAAAACTTTATTTTGAGGCCTAAATGGGTATTTTCTAAACCCAAAAGCCTTCAACTGTAAGCCTATTGTAGACAAGTAATTAGTGTCATTTATTGACTCGGCGCCATTTAGATGATACCGCCGGAAATTGTTTACAAAAACCTTCCATGTGGGTATACTCGTGCCGCTTAAATTAGGCATTTTTGATTGAGAAAGGATAGCCGATGGGGCAAAAAGACAGCGATTTCCAGAAGATAAAGAAGCTTATTAAAATAATGACGGACAACGAACTTGTAGAAGTCGAAATAAAACACGGCGACGACAAAATCCTTCTGAAGCGTGCACAGCCACAGCAGACTGTAGCTGCTCTGCCCATTGTCGGTCAAAATACCTCCGCGCCGTCTGCGGAAACTGTTTCCGTCCAATCCGCCCCCCCAGCTGAGCAGCCTGTCGAACAAAAAGACGACGGCTTGGTCGAAATAAAGTCACTTATGATTGGGACTTTCTATGCAAAGCCAAGCCCCGATTCCGAACTGTATGTCGAGGTTGGCTCAAATGTGGATTCTCAGACGGTCGTTTGCATAATTGAGGCTATGAAAGTTATGAATGAAATCAAGGCCGAAACCAGCGGAACGATCGCCGAAATATGTGTAACAAATGGCCAAGCTGTCGAATATGGTCAGGTACTTTTTAAAGTAAAACCGGATTGACAAAAAAACTGACCCAATGGTTGAAACTCTAAAAATCCCCTTTTACCTGTAGGTTAAAATTATATGTTCTCAAGAATTCTGATTGCAAATCGCGGCGAAATAGCCCTGCGTATCATCCGGGCCTGTCGTGAACTCGGCATTGAATCTGTGGCCATATACTCCGAGGCCGACAAAGATGCACCATATTTGAAATTCGCCGATGAGGCTGTCTGCATAGGGCCGGCTGATCCGGCAAAAAGTTACCTTGATATCCCGAGCATAATAAGCGCCGCCGAAGTCACTGATGCTGAAGCTATTCATCCCGGTTATGGGTTCCTCGCTGAGAATATAAACTTCGCCAGGATTTGCCGTGAATGCGGAATAGTATTCATTGGCCCACCCGTCGAGGCCATGGAACTGCTCGGCGACAAAATACAGGCCAGAAAACTTGCCCAGAAAGCTAACGTACCCGTATCACCGGGTTCAGAGGATACTATCTCAAACGGGGCTGAAGCGCTAAAGCTCGCGAACAAAATCGGCTATCCTGTAATGATAAAAGCTGCCGCCGGCGGTGGTGGTCGAGGAATGAGAGTCGTACACAACGACATAAGCTTCCGCTCGGCTTTTGGAGCCGCCTGCGCTGAAGCAGAAGCTGCCTTCGGAGACCCAAGGGTCTATCTCGAAAAATTTATCGTTCAGCCAAGGCACGTCGAAGTCCAGGTAATGGCCGACAGCCATGGAAACGCCCTCCACTTTTACGAAAGAGACTGCTCCATTCAGAGAAGACACCAGAAAATGATTGAAGAATCACCCTGTCCCGTCTTGAACGAAAGGGCAAGGGAAGAACTTTGCAACTCGGCGCTTAGGCTCATAAAAAAGGCCAAATATGTCAATGCCGCCACCATTGAGTTCCTGCTTGACAAGGACAAAAACTTCTACTTCATCGAGGCCAACACGCGTATCCAGGTCGAGCATCCCGTGACCGAAATGGTAACCGGTCACGATTTGATTAAGTGGCAGCTCAAAATCGCCAACGGACAGCCGCTCAAAATCAGCCAGAAAGACATCAAGCACACAGGCGCCGCAATTGAGTGTCGAATAAATGCTGAAGACCCCCAAAACAACTTCGCTCCCTCACCCGGTACTATTACAAGATATATACCGCCGGGAGGCCCTGGAATCAGAATTGATACGCACGTTCATCAGGGCTATACCGTGCCCTCAAATTATGATTCGATGATTGCAAAACTCATCGTTTATCAGAAAACACGTGCCGAAGCGATAACTACCCTTAAAAGAGCTTTGGCCGAATTTGTTATCGAACCGGTCAAAACCACAATACCGGTATGTATGGATATCGTCTCACATAATTCATTTGCCAAAAGCAATATAGATACGAGCTTCGTTGAGAGAAACTTCTAAAAGCCTCCGTTTTTACCGTTGAAATAAGTAGGGCGGTGCAACACGTATTTTTTCGATGATGATTAGCTCAGAGCCATCTGCCCCCCCCCAGCCAAAATCAACAGAATCAGCAGCTTACTTTTCCAGCGATATCAAATCTTCATAGCTTTCGCGTTTTCGTATCACAGTAAATTTTTTGCCGTCAACAAGGACCTCAGCTGCTCGTCCACGCGCGTTGTAATTACTGCTCATCGTAAAACCATAAGCCCCCGCCGTGAAAATTGAAAGTATATCGCCGTGCTTAAGAGGCGGCAGTGCCCGTTCCTTCGCGAAAAAGCCCGCCGCTTCGCAAATCGGCCCAACCACATCAACCGCTTCTGTACCTGCAAGGTCAGACTTCTCTTTTTTGCCCACAGGCACAAACTTCTCCTCCACTCTCGTCGGCCAGATAAAATGAAAGGCTTCATACAAAGCCGGGCGAATAAGGTCGTTCATCCCTGCATCAACTATGACAAACTTCTTCTCGCCGCCTTTTTTCAGGTACAAAACCTTTGTTGCCAGTATCCCCGCATTTGCTGCAATGCTTCTGCCCGGCTCGAGGATAAATTTAAGCCCCTTATCTTTAAGCAGAGGTACAAGACCTGCTGCGTAATCCGCCGCTGATGGAACCGTATCGCTTTCGTAATCCGCCCCGTAACCGCCGCCAAGGTCCAGCGCTTCGATTTTATGACCTTTATCACGCAGCGTATTTATTAATGGAAGTATCTTTTCAACCGCTTCGCAGTAGGGGTCTATCACCTTGCCCCCCGAGCCCAGGTGCACGTGAATTGCGCATAGCTTCACCGAACCGTTGCCAGAGTACTCGGCGAACACCTTTTGTGCACGTTCAATATCAACGCCAAATTTGCTCTCTTTCTTGCCCGTAGTTATATACCTGTGGGTTTTGGGGTCAACGTCCGGGTTGACGCGCAGCGCAGCTTTGGCTTTTTGCCCCTCTTTTTTTGCCAGCCTAATCAGATTCTCAAGTTCCGCTTCTGATTCGATATTGAAATAACCGATACCGGCCTTCAATGCCTCGACAATTTCATTGTCTGTTTTGCCTACACCAGCATAAACCACCTTCGATGCGTCTCCGCCTGCCTGCAGCACACGATATAACTCACCTCCACTGACAATATCAAAACCACTGCCGGCTTCAGCCATGAATCGCAGAATATTTATGTTCCCGCAGGCCTTGACAGAATAGCAAACCATCGTATCAAGCTCGCGGTAAGCCTTTTGAATTTTCTCGAGATGGTCTTTGAATGTCGCCTTGCTGTAGATGTATACGGGAGTCCCCACCGCCGATGCTATCGCTTCCGCCTCCACACCTTCGACGAAAAGCCTGCCTTTGGTGTAATTGAAATAATCCATACCGTTGCTCTTTTCTTTTAACGCAAATGATTACTAAGATTTACTCTGCATTAACACTTGCACAGGCGTGCCAGTATAATAAATTCGCCCCTGATTTCAAGCAGACAATGCCATTTGTCCCGCCTCTTCTTTGGTCGTCTTGTCTGGTCGACCCCGCTGAAAAAACACGCTGTACCTTCCGCTCTCGAAAAGCATAAGAAATACCCGATTTTTACGCCCAAAACCCCTGCTAAAGCCCACACTCCAACTGACTCCGGCCTGCCCCCTTAATCCCCCTAAGAAGCCTTTATAAAACCGCAACATCTTACTTTAATCATCGTCCCTGTGGTGCTTTGCAATAGAACAAACCCTCCTCGCCAGTAAAAACAAAAAAGAAGGCCCCCTTTTTTCAAAGGGGGCCTTCCGCTTACTCATAGTATGCTAACTTGTTATACTATTTTTTCTTCTTTTTGGCCTTTTTTCTTTTTTTAGCTTTTTTCTTCTTTTTGGCTTTTTTCTTTTTCTTCTTTGCTACTTTCTTCTTTGCTGTTTTCTTCTTTGCTACTTTCTTCTTTGCTTTCTTCCTTTTCTTTGCCATTATTTCTCCTTTCAGCTGAAACTCTTTGACATTTAAATTTTTTTCCAAAATAATGTATTAGTTATATTTATATGTTTTTATCGTCTAAAAGTTTAATAATACTTCATAGTTTTTTTGTGTTGCGCGTCCGTTACACGACTTCAAATAGTTTCTGTCAAGGACTTTTAAAAATAGCTTGGTTGAATTTGTTGTCACCTTGCCATTATCTTTTGAACTGTTAGGCAAATGAAAATATCTAAAAGTTCGAAAACGGTTTTTTGTGATTAGTTGTTTCAATGCGTTTTTTTTGACTTATAGGCTTGTTACGCTGTTTTTAAATACTAAAAGACAATTTTTTCTTTTGTTGCCCCAAAGCTTTTAAACTGTTATATAACACAGTAACTGTTTACATGTTGACTCGCTTTGGGTAAAATTTGATACCGTTGGAAATACTTTTTTCGTGGGAAAAATTTTTTAATTTTTTGCGATATTTTTTGAACAATACACAGTTTACTTGTTAGTTTCTTATGGCTAAAACCAAAACAGCTTTATTCGGCGGAACATTTGACCCTATACATCTGGGCCATACTATCGTGGCATCTGCTGCCGCCGAACACATCGGCGCTCACAAAGTTATCTTCGTACCTGCAAAACGTTCGCCTCTTAAAGGTTCTACTCCGAAAGCTACCGGCAGTGAAAGACTTGATATGATAAAACTCGCAATCGCAGATAATGCAGGATTTCAAGTCTCCGACCACGAGTTTAAAAAAACCATACCCAGTTATACTTTGGAAACTGTAAGAGAATTTCAGGAACAGTTCGGTCCCGACACCTCAATTTACTTCCTTGTAGGCGCAGATACCGTTGGCGAATTACCTCACTGGTACAAAATCCTCGATTTGATTGACCAGTGCAATCTCTCGGTCATGTTCAGAGCCGGCTGCACCACCCCGGATTTCATAAAATTTACCAAATTTTGGGGACCTCAAAGGGTCGAAAAAATGCGAAAAAACGTCATAGAAACCCCCCTCGTGGACATCAGCAGCACCGAAATTCGTAACAGACTCGCTCAGGGCCTGAACGTCGACGAAATGCTCGCTCGGCCCGTCGCCGAATACGTAAAAAAACACCGGCTCTATCAGTCCGCACCTTGAACCGATTTCTAACCGCTACGAATTTGCCTCACCGAATTTGCAAGCCACTCATACCAACTCTGCATACCTTCACCTGTCTTTGCTGATATCGAAAAGATTTCTATGTCCTTGTTCAGGTTGAGCGCGTCCGATTTTACTTTTTCAGTATTAAAATCAACCTGACCGACCGCTTCCAGCAGGTCAATCTTATTGATAAGAAGAACCTTGGACTTCGCAAAAATAGCTGGATACTTCGCCGGTTTATCATCACCCTCGGCAACCGAAAGCACAACCACCTTCCCGTTCTCCCCGAGTTCAAAAGCCGACGGACAAACTAAATTGCCCACATTCTCTATAAATATCAAATCCAGCTCATTTGTTTCCAACTTATCCAGTGCCTTGCTCACCTGTGACGCCGACAAATGACACGAGCCGCCCGTCTCAATCTGTACTGCCGGCGCTTTTGTCTCTCTGATTCTTTCAGCATCCAGACTCGTCTGGATATCACCTTCGATAACTCCAATCTTAAGCTTCACGCCAAGCTCCCTTATCGTCCTTGTCAGAATCGTTGTTTTCCCCGAACCCGGAGATGATATCATATTCAGACAAAGCTTCTTCTGCTCAGCAAAGAACCGGCTGTTCTTAAGCGCATATTCCTCATTTGCAATCAGTATCTTTTTGCCCACTTCAACTTTCCTGCTCATCGTATTACTCCGTTTCGAATTCTATCTCGTCCAGCATTAGCGGTGCGTCCGGCAGTAAATCAAATTCCCTGCTCTGGCAATTCGGACAGCGGGGACTGCAGATTTCAAACCCAAAAACCTCACCGCAACTCTTGCATTTACTCTGTACCGGCTTATGCTCTATCTGAAGCTTCATACTTTCACACACCGTACCTTTGGCAATCGCTTCAAAGGCAAAAAGCAGCACTTCATTGTTAACCGCGTTGAAGGTCCCACAGCTTATTTTCGCCGATATCGGTTTGCCCTTTTGCTTTTTGGTCTCGGCCGAAATCTGCGACAGAAGGCTCTGTGCTACCATCGTTTCGTGCATCAGCATATCCTCGGTAGTTCGCGACCATACGGCATCTGGATTATCCTTCTGCCCCCGATTTTCGTCACCATCTCCACCAAACCTGTATCGCTTGCCTTCGCGACCTCCCCGATTATACTCGCTTCTTTGCCCAGTTCGTTCTTCTTCCAGATACTCAAACACTTCTGGGCCGAATCCGCCGAAACAACCGCAACAACCTTGCCCTCATTTGCGATTGTCAGAATGTCAAAACCAAGAATGTCCGCTGCTGTCTGGACTGTGGGATTTACCGGAATCGTCTGTTCATTGATTTCAATACCAAGGCCCGTCCCTCGGCAAATCTCATTCAGAGTCGCCGCCAGACCACCACGTGTCGGGTCACGCATAAACTTAACGCCGTTGCTTTTGTCCAATAATTCAAAAACAAGTCCCGCCACTCCCGCGCAGTCGCTTTTCAGCTCCGATTCGAATTTAATCTCCTCACGCTGAGTGATTATCGTCATCCCGTGGTCGCCGATTGTCCCGCTCAAAATAATCTTGTCTCCTGCCTGAATCTTATCGAGGCCTAAATCCATACCCTTCGGACGAACGCCTATCCCAGCCGTGTTTATAAATATGCCGTCTGCAGCTCCCGACTCCACCGTCTTCGTATCACCGGCAACTACTTCAACACCGTTCGCTTTGACCGCCTCACTGATACTCGACAATATCTTCTCAAGAAGTGAAAATTCAAAACCCTCTTCGATTATCAGCGACAGCGACAATGCCACCGGCTTTGCCCCCGAAACAGCCAAATCGTTCACCGTCCCGCAAACCGCGAGCTTGCCTATATCACCACCCTTAAAAAACAATGGCTTGACTACATAGCTGTCGGTCGTAAAACACACCGATGTTGATGATAACTCCAATTTCGCTGCGTCGGCAAGCTCCGACAGGCTCTTGTTTGTCAATTTTGGTAGAATATGATGCCGAACCAGCTCATCACTCAACTGACCGCCGCCACCGTGCGCAAGTAAAATTTTATCGCCTGTCTTACCCATTACTTGCGCCTTTGCTTTTGACCATATTTAAACCACGCTGCACAGGCCCCCTCCGAGCTGACCATACACGGCCCGACTGGTTCTTCCGGCCTGCAACTGCTGCCGAAAAGCTCACACTCAGGCGGGCTTATCAGTCCGCACAAAACTTCCCCGCAACGACAACCGCTGCTGTCCTCAACACCTTCTTCAATTATCCCGAAACGCTTATAGGCGTCGAAGTTACTGTAAATATCTTTCAGTTTCAAAGTGCTTTTTTCTATCTTGCCTAGGCCTCGCCAGTACCCGTCTGCCGCCTCGAAGCACTCCGATATAATCTCTTGTGCCTTGGTGTTACCTTGCCTTGTTACGACTGCTGTATATATTGACGAAACTTCCGCCTTGCCCTCCGATAATTGCTTGCAGATTTCTCCCAGCCCTTCGATTATTTGTATCGGTTCGAAACCTGCCACCACGCAGGGCCTGCCGTATTCTTCCACTATCTCCTCAAATGCGCCGAACCCGGTTATCACACTCACATGGCCGGGACACAAAAACGCGTCTATCTTATCGTTCTTACCCGAAAGAAGAGCACGCATCGCCGGCACAACCATCTTATGACCGCTCAGAACACAGAAATTATCTATTCCCGCTTCCGCTGCCTCTTTCACCACCACCGCCGTTGCCGGTGCCGTTGTCTCAAAACCCACCGCCACGAATACAACTGTCTTCTCCCGATTCTCTCTCGCCAACTCCAGAGCGTCCTCACTGCTCAGTACAATCTTAATATTCGTACTTGGCTGCTTTCTTTCGAGCGACCCGCCTTCGCCCGGAACACGAATCATATCACCGTACGTCGCGATAAGACAATCATCGCGGTTTGACAGCTCCAGCACCGTATCGATATATCCCTGGTCGGTGACACACACAGGGCAGCCAGGCCCCGACAGAAGATTCAAACCTTTCGGCAGGGTCGTCTTTATCCCGTTTCGAAATATCGCGACCGTATGTGTCCCGCACACTTCCATTATGTTAATTCCTCTGCCGAGTTTCTTGCAGGTCTCGTTCATCAAGCGTTGCGCTTTATAAATCCGCTCAAGCATAATGCTCCAATTCTAACCCGAAACCTTGTTTTGCGTGTCGTTGAAATCATTAATCTCCGCGATAAGCTGCCAGGTCTTCTTCGCCTCTTCCTCTTCGATAAGCGATATGGCAAAACCCGCGTGTACCAGCACAAGATCGCCCAGCTTGGCTTCGGAAAGAAGCGTCGTCTTCGCGCGGTACCGGTTCCCCATCGCGTCAACTACCGCGTTGTCTGCCTCCAGCTCAACTATCCTTGCCGGTATCGCTAAGCACATAACTGAAACTCTCTAAGTTTAAAAAATACCTTTAACCCAACTCGCCTTTGGAGATGCGATAGGCTGCAATCGCCGCCTGACCAATCGATACTCCCCCGTCATTAGACGGTATTTCTCGGTTAAATAATACGGTAAAATCGTTTTTCTTCAAGAGTTCGATTAGTCGGTTCGTCAAATATCGGTTGCAAAACACTCCGCCGCTAAGCGCAATCGTCTTTAAACCGCTTTTCTTGTTCGCTTCTTTGGTTACTCCCAAAAGAGCATCACAAAGGCAATTATGGAACTTCGCCGAAATAATCTCCCTCGCAGTCTCTCTCTCAATATCACCAATTATCTGCTGTATCATCTTACGCAAATCAATCTGAACCGGCTTGTCCTCAGAGCTGGTAAGTTCGAATTCGTAGCTTTCTTCAATACCATCAGCCGCAATTGATTCCAGAGCCATCGGCAGCTGTGCTTCGAAATGGTTATAACTGCCAAGTCCCACCATCGCTGCAACCGCGTCAAAAACCCGCCCCAGACTCGAAGTCTCAACGGTATTCACCTCTTTTTCTAATTGCTCGGCTATTATCCTCTGTTTATTTAAATCAGGCTCGATTTGCTCTAACAACCACCTGAAATTCTCTGGCTCAAATTTCTCCCCATAGGTTTGCTTCAAAAGACCAAGCACTGGTCGTATCGCCTCTTTACTTGCCTTGTCAGCTCCGGCAAGCTTGTAGTATGCCAGATGCCCGAACCTCTCAAAATCCCTGAGCGATGCGATTAGACACTCGCATCCCCATATCATCCCGTCCATACCATATCCCGTCCCGTCGACCGAAAGACCTATCACCGGCCCTTCAAGACCGTGCTCTGCCAGCACCGATGCTATATGTGCCCAGTGATGCTGAACCTGTATCAGATTCACTCCTTCCAGCGAAACAGCGTACCGCGTTGAAAAGTACCCCGGATGGAGGTCGCAAACCACCACCTTTGGCTCGACCTCGAAAAGCTTTCGCAAATGTTCCACCGAATTGACATAGTGATGATAAACCTCTGCGTCTTCCATGTCCCCTATATGCTCGCTGCAGATAAGCTGATTGCTCTTACCGAAGCAAAAAGCATTTTTCATGTCACCTCCCGCCGCAAATATCTGCTCCTGACAGTTTTCTTCTATAAAAATCGGCGAAGGTACGTAACCCCTCGAACGCCGAAGCAAAACCGCCTCGCCGTCTATAATATGCACAACCGAATCATCAACCTGCCGGTATATCTCCCTGTCATGCATCAAAAACACGTCCGCAACGTTACCTAATCTTTCCAGCGCCTTATCGTCTTTGCATATCAGCGGCTCGTCTGAAATATTCCCGCTCGTCATAACAAGAACCTCCGGACCCTCTGCAAACAAAAGATAGTGCAGCGGGGCGTAGCACAGCATGAAACCGTAAGTATTGACTCCCTCGGCAACACCTTCCGCTATGCCGTTGCCTTTCTTCTTGGGCAAAAGAACAATCGGACTCTGGGGGCTTCTCAAAATCTTCTCCGCCTCCTCGCTGACAATCGCGTACTTCCTTATCTTTTCGACCGACGCCGCCATCATTGCAAATGGTTTATGGTCGCGCTTCTTGCGCTCACGAAGCCTTCCGACTGCCTCGTTATTCAGAGCATCCGCCGCTAAATGGTAACCCCCGATACCCTTTATCACGGCAATCTTACCTCCTAAAAGCAACCGGGCAGTCTCGGCGATAACCTCATCGCTCTCTGTTGTTATTGTTTTACCCTCTGTATCCACCAGCCGGATTTTGGGCCCGCAATCACCGCACGCGACTGGCTGAGCGTGAAAGCGGCGGTCGGTAACGTTGCCGTATTGACCCCCGCACTTCTGACACATCTCAAAAACCGACATCGTTGTATTGCATCGGTCGTAGGGTATCGTTTTGACTATCGAATATCTTGGCCCGCAGTTCGTGCAGTTGATAAAAGGATACCGCCACCGGAAATCTCCCTCATCCTGCATCTCCGAAAGACAGTCTTCGCACACTGCCATATCAGCTGTCACCTGCGATAGGGCGGTTCCCTCCGATTTGCTCGTCCTGATTACAAACCCTTGCTCACCATCAACGGCTGCAATCTCCATGCTCTCCAGTGTTTTTATCTCCGCAAGTGGCGGCTTATCGCTGCCACAAAGACGGGCCTTAAAATCGGATATCTTCTCTGCCTGACCCTGTAGCTCGATTGTCACGCCTTTTGTGTCGTTGTAAATAAACCCGCAAAGCCCAAGCTTATCTGCTATGCTGTATACCGCAGGCCGAAATCCTACCCCCTGGACCCGCCCGCTTATCACTATTTTTTCTCTTTTAACCAAAACTTCTGCTCCGGCCCGTCAATGGATTTGAAATGTTTTATTCACCAAAACAAAACCCGAAAACACATTATACTCAAATCCCCTCTACTATACAATCGACCGCACCAAAGCCCGTCCCGCCCACGCTCAAAACAAAAAAGTACTTGCCAAAACCCTGTCCTCTTGCTATTATTGCTCTGTTCTGGGGCCATAGCTCAGTTGGGAGAGCGCTTGCATGGCATGCAAGAGGTCGTGGGTTCGAATCCCATTGGCTCCATTAAACCGGAAAACAAAGCCTCGTTTCCTCTTATTAAATTAAAATTTAACAATGCTCTATTTCTGGGTGACAATACTGATTCTCTTAAACACCGTCTGGCTGGCGCTGGTCCCCTTCGCTCTGCCCGGCAACTGGCTTATCATCATAACAACTTCCCTTTTTGCTTGGTGGCAATCCGATCAAAATGTCTTTTCCGTTTATACCCTCATATTTATCACCGTTATCGCTCTTATTGCTGAAGTAGTCGAATTCTTCGGTGGTGCCGGCGGCGCGAAAAAAGCAGGTGCCCGTCTTCGGGGAACTTGCGGTGCAGTCCTCGGCGCAATAATAGGCGCCTGTCTCGGCACTTTCCTTATCCCAATACCTCTTGTAGGTACCGTACTCGGCTCTGCCATCGGTGCGGCAATGGGTGCTTTGGCATTTGAACTCTCCGGCGGCAGAGAAATACGCGAGTCCATAAACACAGGCATCGGGGCCGGAGCAGGGCAGCTAATTGCCGCCTTCGCTAAAATAGCTGCCGGCTTCTTGATTTGGTTTGTTGTAGCTGTCGCCGCCTTCTGGCCATAAAATAACTATTAACAAAGTGACCCTCAAAAATATTAAAAAGCCAGGCCCCGGTAAAGACACCGAACCTGGCTTCGGAGGAGGATGAAGATGAGAATTTACGCTTCCTACACTATACGGCTCCACATAATCGCTGGTTCAAAAAATCCCGACATTTCCGTTCTCTACCGTTGTATTTTTCAAATAAATGCCTTATTCTATTGTTTTATACCTGCAGCAGAGTTGCTCGGTAAAGCTTATGCATTGACTGACTTTTTTGTATGAGGTAAAAATATGAATAAATCCGCTTGTAACCGCCGCCGTTTTCTGAAATCCATCACTCTTGGCGCTGCTTCCCTAACGATGCCCTCACTGCTCGCTTCCTGCCAGAAAAATACTCAACTTGCCTCCACGTCCCCCGACATGAAAGGAAAACGCCATATCGTAACGCTCAGTTTTGACGATGGCTTCAAAAAATCCACCCTCAAAACCATTGAAATCTACGAAAAGTACGGCCTATCCGCCAGCATAAACGTTCTTGCCACCGCGCACCTCAAAACCTTTGAATTGCCCAATGAGTACCATCGCTGGCCGGTAGCGGACTTCGAACTCTGGAATGAACTAAAACAAAGAGGCCACGAGCTTATGCCGCACGGCTACAAGCACATAGACAAAGCCAGCGTTCCTTTAGACCAGGCAAAGCAGCTAATCCTCTCCTGCCTCGAAGTCTTCTCCAGAGAGCTTGACGGATTCGACCCCAAACAATCCCTCTTTGTCTTCCCGCACAATTCCTCAACCCCCGAAATCGAAAAATGGCTCGCCACTAAAGTAAGGGCATTCAGAACCGGCGGGGGGGGTATGAATCCGCTTCCCTATAAGGGACAGGTCAAACTTACATGTTCCGGATTTGGTCCCGGCAATTCTGAGGACCACCTCAATGGTGAAATAAAAAATCTGCTCGCCGCCGATTCAGGCTGGCTTAACTACAACCTTCACGGCCTTGATGACGAAGGATGGGGCCCCGTACGCGCTTATTACCTCGACAAACTACTCGACAGGCTACTCGCCATAGATTCCGTCGCCGTAATGCCCCACATCCAGGCCCTCGACACCGCCTGATTGCTTCGCTTCCTTATATTGCCGCCGATTCGAAAAAACAAGCCGGGTACTATAGCCCAAGCCCCGATACGTCTCCGCCTTTTTCCTTCAGCTTATTGTAGTAAACCTCGAATCGCGACTTAAGCGCTGACACCGATTCATTCAGCCCGTCAATGTCCGCTTTGAGCCCTTTCGCCTCTTCGCCGAGCATATTCGTAAGCGGAATCTCTTTAAGCTGTGCCGTTATCTTTGCGACATCCTCCTTCTTCGCCAGAATAGCTTCCTTGTATTCCAGCGCCATCGCCTTCAACTTCTCGACGTCCATCTTCTCCGCTTCCGCTTCCGCCTCGCTCAATGGCTTGCTCTCATCCGCTTTCTTTCCGCACCCGCAAAACGCCAGCAAACAAAACGCCAAAACCCCGCACAGACTTATCCTTGCCAATTCTCTCATTTTCTTTCTCCCAAAAGAACTATGGTTTAAAAACAACGCCTATCAACGAATGCAATACGTTCTCCTAATAACGAACTAATTATGCTGCTCTCCGATAACTCTTCAATAGTCCGCCAAGCCGCTCATGGCAGACTACCTCCCGTTAGATCTGAGATGAAGCGCTGGGCCGTAGCACAATATTGGTAATATTGGAAACCGTGTCCTTGTAATACGGATCTGATGACATCTTTTTCCATTTCGGGTGCTCGACAAATGCGTCCCAGGCTTTCTTCTGGGCATCGGCATCATCAAAGCCTAACATATAAGTAAGATTCGGCATCTTTGAACCGATGATCGATTCACCAAAAAACACTGGCCTTAATCCGGTAAGTCTGAACAGATCAATTTCACCGGTCCTGTCGAACATCTCGACTTTACGTTTAGCCTTGATTGCGTTATGGCTTTCGTAAATGCGCAATTGAAATAACCGCGTATCTTTCTTTGAGGGAACCTCCACTTTAGAACATTTATCAAAAGCCAAAAGCAGAGAGCTTTCAAAACGTGTATATGCCGGATCGCTCTTCGGGCAATTGAGAATATCACCACCAGCCAGAATAAACTTCGTATCAGCAAGCATCTTCGTGTTGGATGTAATTACAGATTCGAGTGAATTGTGTGGGATAAGCACCCAGAGACCGGACTCTTCGTCATCTACAGCTTTGAATACGCCTACAAGCCTGACCCCATGTCGGTTCAGTGCCGGTATGGCGGCTTTGGCAAGAAATTCTTCAAACGCCTCTTGCTTCTCAGCAGAAGCAAATCCATAGTGTCGCAGTTCCAGGTATTCTTTTGCAACTGAAGGCTTCTCGGCAGCGAAGCCCTGCTGAATCATCGGAACCGTCGCTGCCAGGGCAGATGCTGTTAAAAAATCTCTTCGTTTCATAAATTTCTCTCCTTGATATCATTACATATTAACTGACATCTTCCATTTAAACGCTTAACAAGCATAATTCCATCTCATTGCCATCAGCAACATTATCAAAATCATCTCGAACAATCAAGAGCTTGCTTTTTTAAAGCACGTGCCGATATCCTCTCTTCCTGCCTCAAATGGTAATAACCCCCCCCCCAACTAAATACTAACGACCTACGGCTTTTGAAGCCAATGGTGTTAATTCTGATAACTTACTAATGCCTATCCATCATTCTGATAGTGTCAGTCCCTTGGAATTTTCTCCCATCAAGTAAAGAACCAGTAATAGTAACATCCAGATAGCCATCGTTGGTATCAGGAACTGCTTCGCAGAAAATCTCACGGTCAAAAACAATCACGGCATCGAAACGGCCCCGCCCGTTATCAAAGACTTCGATGTATTCTGATTCTACTCCCATAGGTTCTGCTATAGCAGGAGTATTAACATCTATGTCTTCAGGATAGATTTCTTCGGGTAGAGTGACGTTGGCTTTAATCCATTTGCCGCGGCTGTTGCAGTTGAGCGTATGAGGGGCAAGGTTCATTTGTGCTTCTACTGGAGTCCTCAGTGCAATACTGTGATACGTTCCTGCAGCGATGGCAATAAAACCAGTGCCCGCAGGGGGCGTTGCCAGACCCTGATAATCCTTCCCCCATGCGACGATAGAGCCGTCGCATTTCAGCGCAAGACTCTTTAATTCTTCTGCATCGATGGCGATAAAATCATCTCCCTCTGGCGGCGTGGCCTGACCATAATCATTATTACCCCATCCCACGATAGAGCCGTCGGATTTGAGCGCGAGACTATGCCAATATCCAGCGGCAATGGCGATAAAATCATTTCCTTCCGGCGGCGTGGCCAACCCATAAACATCCACCCCCCAACCAACGATAGAGCCGTCGGATTTGAGCGCAAGACTGTGATGCCCTCCTGCAGCGATTGCGATAAAGTCGCTAGCGTCAGGCGGCTCGGCCTGACCATGTGTGCTTCTGCCCCAGCCGACGATGTTGCCGTTCGACCTCAAGGCAAGGCTGTGATCCTCTCCTGCGGCGATGGCGATAAAGTCATTTCCATCCGGAGGGTCGGCCTGACCATAGTAGTTATAGCCCCATGCAACGATAGAGCCGTCGGATTTGATAGCAAGACTGTGATCCCCACCTGCGGCGATGGCAATAAAATCATTTCCATCTGGCAACTCAGCCTGACCTCTTGAATCCCCCCCCCATCCGACAATCGAGCCGTCGGATTTGAGTGCGAGACTGTGGTCATCGCCTGCGGCGATGGTGATAAAGTCGCTACCCACTGGCGGCTTGGACTGACCATACCAGTTATTGCCCCAGCCGACGACACTGCCATCTGATTTCAAGGCCAGACTGTGTCTTCTTCCGACGGCGATGGCGATAAAATCATTTCCATCTGGCAGCTCGGCCTGACCAAAGCCGATGATGCTACCGTCGGATTTCAAGGCCAGGCTGTGGTTCTCCCCTGTGGCGATGTCTGTAAAGTCGTTACCGTCTGGCAGGTGGCCATATTTATGACCCCAACCGATAATGGAACCATCGGATTTGAGTGCAAGACTGTGTTCATCGCCTGCGGCGATGGCGATAAAGTCGTTACCGTCCGGCGGCTCGGCTTGGCCATTCCAGTTTCTTCCCCATCCGACTATCGAGCCATCGGACTTGATGGCCAGACTGTGATACTTGCCTGCGGTGATGGCAACATAGTCGCTGTCTGTGGGCGGTGTGGCCTGACCATTATTGTCGCAGCCCCAGCCGACGACACTGCCATCGGATTTCAAGGCCAGACTGTGGCTCCTTCCTGCGGCGATGGCGATAAAATCATTTCCATCCGGCGGCGTGGCCTGACCATAATTATTTCTTCCCCATCCGACGATAGAACCGTCGGATTTGAGCGCAAGACTGTGATTGCTTCCGGCGGCGACAGCTATAAAATCATCTCCCACAGGTGGCATCGCCTGACCATGACTATTTAACCCCCATCCGACGATAGAGCCATCGGATTTGAGCGCAAGATTGTGACTATATCCTGTGGCAATCCTGGAAATATTCGTCAGCGTCTGGCCGTTCAGAAGCTTAGTCTCGCACCAGCCGTAGATTTTGCCCTGCTGGTCAGCCTGGATCGCAGAAGTGGAAAAACAAGGAACCGCCAGCGATAATAATGTGAAATATAGGATAATTGTTGTAATCGTCTTTTTCATTTTCTTTCCCTTTCCTTATCTAAAGCGGGTTAAATCATGCAAAAAAAGCTTGTAGCTATATTAATAGTGCGCCCAAAGGGGATTTCGTTACAAAGGTTCCTGAGTTTTTTTGTTTTTTTTGAAATGGCCTAATTTTGCCCCATTTTGGTCTGAAAAACGGCGTTTGAGGACAATCAAGGGGCAGGTCAGTAACAGGCAGATACAGACAAGGATTGAATACCTCATTTTCCACTCCTTTCATTAGGTTTGGGTATTTCCAACTTATAAGATGCGCAAAAGGCTATTGCCGTTCGGTATTTACGGTATTTTTTATAAATTTTTTCAAAAAGACCCAAAAGAACCACTAAAAACTTGACTTTTCGCCCAATTTCTGGTATAATACCCTCAGTTTGTCAGCAGACAAACGGCAACACGCCAGCAGGCCAAGTCAAATTTAATCATCAATCGTAAACCGTTAATCCGGAGGGTCTTATCATGGCTACCGAAGCCCAAACACTCGCAAACCGTCGTAACGCGCAAAAATCCACCGGCCCGCGAACCAACAAAGGCAGGGCCGCCGTCTCTCAGAACGCCATCAGACACGGCCTGCTGACACGAAAAGACGTAATCTGTTCTGAAAGCCAGGCCGAATTCGAACTCTACCGACGCCGGATACTCGACGAGCTGGCGCCCGACAGCCCTATGGAATCTATGCTCGCCGACCGCATCGTCTCCCTCTCTTGGCGCCTGAAACGTGTGAGACGAATCCAGAACCAGACCATCGACGC
>Ga0114923_10000470_pt1 | contig 32299 bp, 22 predicted proteins | sample SumtaG_FD_89578 | JGI IMG/M metagenome (GOLD analysis project Ga0114923, IMG submission 89578) | Deep subsurface microbial communities from Indian Ocean to uncover new lineages of life (NeLLi) - Sumatra_00157 metaG | ecosystem: Environmental > Aquatic > Marine > Oceanic > Sediment | place: near... | reverse complement strand
GAGCGCAACCAGGACCCCTCTGTTGTGACTGGTTTCGGTGAAGGGTATGATGTCTCCCTTGACGCCCGTGCCGGAACTATTACCGTGACTCTGCCCAATGCCATTTTGTTTAATTCCGGCAGGGCAACTCTTAAAAAAGCGACCAGTGTCGAGCTCGACCACATTGTCTCTGTATTAAACAGCCAGTATTCAAACAGACAAATGGCCGTTGTCGGCCACACCGACACCGACCCAATAAAGAAATCAAAATGGAAAGACAACTGGGAGCTCTCGGCCCAGCGTGCCCTTACCGTCCTTAGATATCTTGCAAACAGGGGCATACCCGAAGACAGAATCAGAGCCGTTGGCCGTGGCGCGAGCCAGCCTATAGCCTCGAACGCGACCGCAAGCGGCAAGGCCAAAAATCGAAGAGTTGAAATTGTTGTATATATGAGATGATTTTCGAAGTTCGCGGTTGGATAGTTCTCGACTAATCGTGACAAGAGACTTTCAGGGCGCCGTCTTTACTGACGCTCAGGGCAACAGCTCCATCGGGGCCTGTATAGTAGAACAGTGTTCGGTGTATCTGGGGTTGGATTATTTGGCCCTTTTCGAAAGCTTTGCTACTGCAACTGCATATTAAAATCTCCGCCTGCAGCTTTTCCAAAAATCCCTTTTCCAGGGTCCTTGCCGAGCCGTGATGGGGAACAACAACTACCTGGGCCTCAAGATTCGGGTAAAGCCTGAGAAGTTCTCTCTGTGCCTTCTTTTCAATATCGGAGCAAAGCAATATTTTCCTGCCTGCGTACTCTATCAATACAACCAGCGACTTGTCATTGTCCGACAGCTGCTCGTTAGAACCCTCTGCTTTGTCCGGCCAGATAAAACTGATTTTCGCACTGCTGTCAAGCTCAAGCCCCTGACCCAATGAGCGGAGTTCATATCCGTCTTCTTTAAGCCTCTCGGCTAAAAATTTTGCTGTCCCCCAGCGGTCGACTTTAGCAAAAAAAGGCTCATTGGCATAAACACTTTTAACTGTCCCTGTTTTGACAACCTCGGGTATTGCGTTTATATGGTCCACGTCATTATGGCTTATTATAATCGCGTCAATCCTGTCGATACCCATATAGTTTAAAAACGGATTGACGATTCGCTCACCGATATTGCTGTAATACAATGAGCCGGCATCAAACAGGATTGTTTCTCCACCCGGCAGCTGGGCCACTATCGACTGTCCATGCCCGACATCAAGACAGTGAATAATCAAATTGTCACGATGCCCCCTTTGCCATTTTAAAGCTCCAACCCAAAAAACCAGCACAGCAATCATTACCGAGCAAACGACTTTCTTTAAAAGAGATTTACGCAAACAGAAAAACCCTGCGAAAACAATCGTCACGTAATATAAAACAATGACCCCCACACCCACCTTGCCTATAAGCGCCTGGCCCGGGCTGAAACCTTCGATGAGTTTCACTAGCCCGACAAACCAATCGCACAGAACCGCTGCGACCACTCCAAGTAAAGCCGCTGCACTGGGCAGAAAAAACGACAGGACAATTTTCAAGAAACCAACTGTTAAAATCGCAGCTACCAGAGGAAAGGCGACAACTGTCCAGATGCTTGTAAAAGGATTAATTGTATAAAAATGATAGAGCAATATTCCCGCTCCTCCCAGCCACGCTGTAAGGCCCGTGGAAAATAATCGCAGCAAATACGGCCCCGGTCTCGAAATTATGCGGAAAAACGGTTTTGTTTTTGGAGCTTTCCATCGCCAGGGCAGAGAGGTTATTTTCTCATATAGAAACAGGTGGGTTCGCTCGCAAAAAAGCAGGAGTCCAAGAACCGAGGCAAAAGAGAGCTGCCAACCCGCTTCAAACAAATTGGTCGGCCGCAAAAGCAAGAGGATTATCGCCGCCAGCGAAAGACTGTTAAGAGAATTTGGTGAGCGCCGAAAGAAAAACGACAGGCAAAAAACCCAGCAGATGATAGCTGCACGCAGAGTCGGTGCTCTCGGCGGCAAAACAAATACAAATACCGCCGTTGCTATTATACAGGCCACCGCCCGTCCGCGTTTCAACAGGCCCATAACCTTGCACAACCACCAGATAATCCCCACCAGAATACCAAAGTGCATCCCCGACAAGCTGATAAAATGCAGCAGTCCCGTTTTTTGAAACGCCCGGTATGTATCGCTGTCAATGTTGCCCCTGTGACCGAGCAGCAGTGCCTCGAGCAGAGCTCGCCTCGGACCTTGCTCCAACGAATCGCCCAGAAGTGCTTCGGCTGCTGCCTGCCGCGCATATGTTCGTACTTTTGTAAATGCGCCTACTTTTTTGGCCTGCAATAACTCGATGCCCTGGCGTGATTTTACCGATGCCGCGATAAAAACATTTCTCCGTGCCAGGTACCTGTTCACATCGAACTGTCCCGGATTGCCCGGACTATTAAAGCGTTCCAGCCAGCAGTATGCTTGTATGTAATCGCCCGCTGCCAAATCCAGTACAGGTTCATCGACCCCGACTCGTACCGTACCGGCGGCGGCAGTCCACCCGTTAACGGTTTGCACCTGTCTGACTTTAAGATAAAAGCCGCAGCTCGGGTCTGTGGGCTTGAACTTCGCAAATGCCCAGTCCCGATTGTATTGGCTGTGGGGCTCGGTAACAATCAGTCCTCGAATTGTCGCAAGCTTTCGTTTACCGCCGACAAAATTGCGTATATCGTTAACTTCTGGTGTTGAGTAGCTTATCGAGCGGATGCCGCCGAGACACATAAAGCAAATCAGGGCAGCGTAAGCGAATATTGGCGGCCGGAATGATATTTTCGGAAAAGCGAATGCTAAAATCGAAACTACTGCAACGGCTGCTAATACTATCAGCCAGACCCAGACTGATAAAGAAAGCAGGCCTTGCAGAAAAATCCCGAATATAAGACCCACCGCCGCAAATACCAAAGGCGATGTGCTGATAATTTGACTGTGAAAATTTCTCCCCCCGCCTAACTGTTCATCAATAAGTGCTAATTTCCGCTGTATGTCATCCAAAACAAAACAGCCTAATCTTAACTTACGACTTCACGATTTTTTCCCTGCCGTTCATATATGGCAGAAGGACTTTTGGTATAGTCACCGAGCCGTCGGAATTCTGGTAAAGCTCCAGGATCGGTATCAATATTCGAGGCGACGCTATCACCGTGTTGTTAAGCGTATGACAGAAGAGGTTCTTCTTAGTTTCCGGGTCCTTGTAACGAAGGTTCATTCTGCGTGTCTGAAAGTCGTAAAATTTGCTTGCGCTGTGCGTCTCACAGTAATTTTTTCGCGAAGGCATCCACGCCTCGATGTCGAATTTTTTCGCCTGTCCCCGGCCTAAATCGCCCGTGCATACATTCGCAACGCGGTAGGGTAATTCCAGGGCCTGCATTACCGCTTCGGCATTGGCCAAAATTTCATCATGAAATTTCAGGCTCTGGGCAGTATCGTTTTTGCAGACGATGACCTGCTCGACCTTATCGAACTGATGGATTCTGTAAAGCCCGTACGTATCTTTGCCGGCGGCCCCGGCCTCGCGCCGAAAGCAGCTCGAAAGCGCGACATATTTTTTCGGCAGTTCGTCGGCATTTAGTATCTCACCCATATGGTATGCCGTCAACGGCACCTCGGCCGTACCCACCAGACTCAGTTGGTCTTTTTCCATCTGGTAAGTCTGGTCTTCCGAGCCGGGGAAAAAGCCAGTCCCTGTCATCGTTTCATCTTTCACAAGGAGCGGCACCGACAGCGGCACATAACCTTTGTCCGTCATATAGTCCATCGCGTATCGCAGAATCGCCCAGTGCAGCAGTACTCCGTCGCCCTTGAGGAAATAATTCCGCGTCCCCGCTATCTTGACTCCCCGCTCTATATCGATAATTCCTAAATCCAGACCCAACTGAACATGGTCTTTAGGCTCGAATTCGAATTTACGGATTTTTCCTTCTTTGCGTATCTCAACGTTTTCGGTGTCGTCCCTGCCGAGAGGGACATCCTCATCGGCCGGCTGCGCCACCTCCTGCATAAGAGCGTCAAATTCGGGTTGAAGTTCTTTGGCCTGATTATTGTATTTGGCTTCATTGTTTTTTAATTGCGTTAGTTCTGAAAGCGCCTTTTCCTTTTCTTTGCCTGATAACTTCGGAATTGATTTGCCGATACGATTTTTCTCTGTCGAAATGTCCTGCAATTTCTGCATGGTTTCTTTCAACTTTGAATCCACTTCAAGCAGCCGGTCTATATCCACGTCAAAGCCTTTATCCTTTGCCGCTTTTTTAAACTTTTTCGGGTCTTCTCTTATTTGCTTGATATCAATCATAATTATTCCCGGTATCTTTTAACTATCACTACGTTATTCTGTCCACCGAATCCAAACGACTCATTCAGCGCCACGTCAATCTTACATTTGCGCGGCTTGTTCGGGACATAATCCAAATCGAGTTCCGGGTCCGGGTCGTTGAGGTTAATCGTCGGCGGTGCTATATTATCACGTATTGCCAGGACACAGGTAATTAATTCTGCCGCGCCGGTAGCTCCAATCAGATGTCCCATCATACTCTTGGTGCTGCTTGCGAGAATGCTTTTTGCCTTTTCCTTAAATACGGCCTTGAGTGCTTTGGTCTCTATCGCATCGTTCTCGGCTGTACTTGTGCCGTGCGTATTTATATAGTCCACATCCTTATAGCTGATGCCAGCGTCTTTTAACGCTGCCTCTATCGCCTGTATCGCGCCTCTGCCCTGCTCGTGCATGTCCGTTACCCTGAACGCATCGGAGCTGCTGCCATAGCCTATCACCTCTGCCAGTATCCCGGTGCCGCGTTTTTTCGCAGAACTAAGCGACTCAAGAATAAGCACAACTCCGCCCTCGCCAATTACAAAGCCGTCCCTGCTTGCGGTAAACGGTCTCGACGCGGTCTCGGGACTCTCATTGCGCGTTGAGAGGGCCGTCAAACGGTTAAAGCCCATAATGCCGAGCGGATGTATCATAGAATGCGCTCCGCCCGAAATTATTATGTCTGCGTCTGCCCTGCGTATAATCATCGCCGCTTCACCAGCAGCCTGAGTACTGGCAGCACAGGCCGTAAGACAGCTTCGGGTAGGGCCACGCGCGCCGGTAAGCAGTGCTATATGCGCCGCGGGCATGCACGGTTCCTGCTCAAGTTCCCGCATCGGGTCCATCTGCCCAAATGCGACCTGTGCCCACCGGCCCCAGTCCATAGCGTTTTTCTCCGGCTGCCATGCCTTTGCAATCGCTCGGAAAAATGCATCGTTGTCAACCGAGCCCTCGCCGGCGCCGAGATAAATCCCCAGCCTGCTGCGGTCAATCCCGTCTGCCGGCTCATCCGTTTCAACATCTATTGACGCCTGCCTGCAGGCCTGCACCGCTGCTCCTATTACAAACGTTGAGCCTCGATTGCCGTGTTCATGCAGTTCAGGTCTTTTGATATATTTTCTCATGTCGTAGTCTTTGACTTCTGCAGAAAAGGTCGTCGGGAAAGTCGAAGCATCGAATATGCTTGTTTTTGCCACCCCATTTTTGCCTGCCAGAATGTTCTGCCAAACCGTCTCAACATCATGTCCCATCGGACAGACCATACCCATCCCCGTTATCACAACTCTTTCTGGTGCGCCTTTGTCAATCATATTTTCTCACCGTCAAAGTTCTTTAGCACTACCGCAGCAGTTTGGCCGCCATAGCTATAGCTCGAGCAAAGTGCATAACGAATCCTGCCTTGATGCGGTTGCTGCACAATATTAAGATTGCAACCTTGAGCCTTCTTATCACAGTTTTTTGCAACTGGTATCTTACCTTCCTTCATCGCACAGACTGCAGCTATCAAATCGAGCGCCCCTGCCGCCGCTCCGGTGTTGCTTAGCATACTTTTGGTCGGCCAGACCGGTATTTTCGCCGCCACATCTTTCAGGGCAGCCTCAATTCCTCTGGCTTCAGCTAAATCGTCGGCTGCTATTCCCGTTCCGTGGGGTATAATCAAATCCAGCTGGTCCGGCGTTATTTCGGCATCTTCCATCGCCTTTTCGATTGCTATTTGGACCCCCCTGCCGTCCGCCTCCAGACTCTCGTATTTTGTGTTTACATTATTGCTTTGTCCGAGGCCTGCTACTTCGGCGTAAATCCTGGCCCCCCTTTCCTGGGCCCTTTCGAGCTTTTCCAAAACAACAATCCCTGCGCCTTCCCCGAAGACCGACCCTTTGGCATCGGTGTCGAATGGTCGACATGCCTTGTGCGGCTCATCATTGTTCTGGTTTGTTGGCCGATTAATAAGACACTGGCGAATCATCACGATTGGATTGACCTTTGCTTCGGCTCCGCCGGCCAATGCCACATCACTGTCTGACCGGGCGATTATCTGGATGGCCTCGCTTATCGCCAGATGCGCGCTGGCCTCGGCACAGGTAATAGAATTGCTCGGTCCCTGAATATCGTGAATTATACTCACATGACAGGCCAGCATATTCGGCAGATACTTCAACAGCCACAAAGGTGTTACAAGTTCGATTCCATCCCTGCCCCACTTGCGAACGTCGAATTCACCTTCGCTCACACTTGCCGCGACGGCCGGCGCCAACTCCTCGAGGTCGCAGCTTATCGCGCCGGCACCAAAATTAATCGCCACTCGAGTCGGGTCGACATTTACGTTTTCGGCGTCGATGCCCTTGGTTATCACATTGCCGTGCTGCAAGGCTTCTTCTGTTGCCATAACCGCCAGCTTGATGTCCCTCGACATAAGTTTGACGGATTTGCGGAAGGTTTTGGGAACGTGGTTTTGTACCTTAAACTCCCCAACCTCACCAGCCAGTTTGCAGTCAAAACCGACCGGGTCAAACGCCTTTATTGTGTCGATGCCGCAGCTTCCCGTACAAAGACCTTCCCACATTTCACCAACTGTCAATCCAAGTGGGCTTATTGCACCAAGGCCGGTTATCACTACGCGGGCCGAACTCACTACTTGCTCTCCGATAAAGTTACCCCTCGAAGAAGTGATTCGAACATGCCGGTAAATACGAAATTCTCCTCCGGGAATTGCTTGCCGGCTAAGTTCTGGTCGATATGGCTGAACATCAAATCTATCTCGGCAATAGTATCCTCGCCCCTTGTTACCTTGCCAATGGTACTGGCGGCTTCGGTTGTGATAGTTTCGATTTTAGCGTGCAGCTTCAGGGTATCACCGGGGCGCACATAATCAGAGAATACAGCCTTTTTCACCTTTGCTAAAATCACCTTCTCTTTGAAGCTCTTAGCCTCACCGACGAGAATGCCGGCGGTCTGTGCCATTGCCTCAATTATAAGGCACTCCGGCATTACGGGAAAATCCGGGAAATGGTCGTGAAGGTGCTCCTCGGCAAGAGTCACGTTTTTAAGCGCAACAGCGTTTTGCCCACTGTGAAACTCAACAAATTTGTCTATCCAAATCCAACGCATCTTCGCGCATAGTCTCAATTAATTGTCCCGGCACCGCTTATCCAGCTTCATTCAACTTGAGCTCAACAAAATTCACCACCGAATTGACCGTAAATAGATCGCCCAATTTGTTGATGTCAGGGTCATCCTCAAATGACTCAAAGTCCGTATGCGGCATCGCGCTCTTCAGTTCAGCCAATCCTTTTTCCGTCAGCTTGCCGTTATTGACATACTCCGGATTACTCATAAGTCCCTCAGCCGGGAATAACTCCTCGCGAGGTATCTTTATCTCAAACGCCTTCTCCAATCGGAATACAATATCCAGGAAGTCAATACTTTCTGCTCCCAGGTCTCCCATCAGGGTCGCTTGCTGGGTAACTTCATCCTCGTCGACTCCCAAAGCGTCGACCATAACTTCCTGAACTTCCTTGAAAATATCTTCCCGACTTACTGCCATTTTTGTTTTACCTCCGGTATTACATCTTTCACGAAAATTTTTTCCAGGCTTTACTTCGCCAGGTCACGGGTACGAAGCAACTCCCACCGCTTTTTCATATTTTCGATGACTTTTGCATCCACTGCCGCCATCGAAGAATCCTTATCTGCAAGGTTAAAATGTCTAAGCCCTATCCTGCCTTCTACTATTGTCTCACCTGCGCATGCCCCAAAACCTACAAAGCTGCTTACATTTTCTTCGACCGTCCTGACCTCAACAGTATATTCTATCTGCTCTCCCGGGACTAAAAAACTCTTATATTTTATATTTTTTGCCTCTGCCAGCAATATCATACTATGCGAAAAATTCTCTGCCTCTCGAACGAGCCAAGAGGCTGATTCTATCAGTCCTTCGAGTAAAAGAACTCCAGGAAGGACCGGAAATGTCGGAAAGTGGTCCGCGAGGTATTCCTCTGCCATGGACACGCTCTTTATCGTTTTTATCGACTTACCGGAATCCAGCGAAACAACCTTATCTATTAGTAGAAATCTCATAGTTGCGGACATTTTAGTGATATACAGCACTTTTTCCAGTCTTTTTTCGCTTTTTTGCCGATTCTTAAAACTTCTGCTGAAAAAAACACTCTAAAACCAGCCACCCTGCCATATCTTTTTGAGGGTAAAATAAACCATCAACCGTCCCGGGAAAACAACAGCTTAATTGTTGCAGAACAGGCCTCTTGTAAGCTAAAATTACCTGCATGAAAATACGAAAAGCTAAAATTGCCGATGTCGAAGCTGTATACTCGCTAATCAGCGACCATGCCGAGCAGGATAAAATGCTTTTCCGCTCTATGGCGGATATCTACGAGAATCTACAGGATTTTACTGTGGCGGAGCTTGATGGCGATGTAGTTGGATGTTGTGCGTTGCAGATTATCTGGGGGGACCTGGCGGAAATCAAATCGCTGGCCGTCCAGCAGGCGAGAATAGGCGCCGGCGTCGGCAAGGCCCTTGTTCAAGATGCCATCGAAAAGGCCGTCCAGCTCGGATTGCCAAGGCTCTTTGCCTTGACTTTAAAGCCCGATTTTTTCCAAAAATTGGGTTTTGAGGTAGTTGACAGGGACACTTTGCCCATGAAGGTCTGGAGCGACTGTGCCAAGTGCCCAAAGCAGAAAAACTGCGACGAAATCGCAGTTATTAAGTATATTGATAATTAGCTATAACTGCCGTTAGCCAGCCATTATCTGCTTTTTTTGCTTAAAACACAGGTTCTAACCAACCTGTCTTCTCTGGAAGAGGCTTATTGCGGCTAAAATAATGCCCGTTGTGTACAGTACCGCATACATCGCACTTATGGCGATATATTTCAAGGGTACCGTGCTGCCCTCGTAAATCGCGTCACTTATCCAGAAAATCTGAAGATTTGGCACCAAAAAACGGCCTATTTTAGCCCATAAATGCGTATCGGCGAACCTGCCAAAAGCGTAATCGCTTATCAGGCCCAGTAGAAAAATGCCTATGCATGCGGAAAGCGTTACCACGATGTTGAAACGGGACGATAAGGCCACTGCCAACGCTACTATTATAAGTGATGCCATAAAAAGCAGAACCGAGCCGAATATATCAAGGCTGTTTATACGGTTGTTACTTGGGTTAAACTGCCACTGGCGGTCGATAAAGCTCAGGAATATTATCCCCAGGGTGCAGAATATGGCAAACAAAACTACTACGGTCGAAGAAAATTTCCAATCGTAAGCATAGTTCAGGAAAGTAGTTAGCAAAAGTGTAAGCACGACAATCACCGTAGCTGTCAGCACCACGGTCCAGTCTACCGGGTCCGAAACCGTCTCGATGCACCCATGCCTTATTGCCATCAAAAGAGCTATCGTGCATATATAATGGGCCAGAGCCACTGCCAAAGCGACCCCAAAAAACTTGGCCAGGATAAATATCGGACGTTGCACGGGTTTACTCAGCACCGTAAGGATAGTTTTGTCCTCTATTTCTTCTGCTACCGCCCCGCTTGCGGAGAATATTGCTATGAACAAGCTGGTTATAAAAAGCGTAGATAAGCCTATCTCGCGTAAGAGTTTGTTGTCATCATCCATCGTGTACATAGTCAGCGATGGACTTATAGCAAAAAGGAATAATGCACCGATTATTATTACGAAATAAACCGGCTGTCTCAGGGTTTCTATGAACGTGTTTTTGGCAATAGTAAACAACTTATTCATTATCTGTTACTCACATATTCATAAATCTTTTCTTCTAACTTTATCGGTCTTAGTGTGACTTTTAATCACGGTTTTATTAATTCTTTCTATGCTAAAATGACGTTAATTGTTATAATAAAGGGTTTATAAGTTGTAAAGATTTTATATGTTAACGGTTATAATACATTAGCCGGATACCTTTTGTTCAACTTAAATACTGGAGCAAACAATGGCATTATCGTCTAAACGGGCAGAAAAACTGGCGCTGGCCGGGCTGGTTATTAGTGTCGTCTTTTTCGTCGCTACTTTGTTGGTTAGCAAATGGAGCGGTTTCTTCGCAATATATGCCACCAGTTGGTTGATTCTCTCTGCCGCCCTCGTCTGGGTCGTACTTGTGATTCAGTTTCATCAACGGGCACTGGCGGAGCAGGAAAAACTTGATATAAGCCAACTCACCGATGCCAAGCAGGGTTCGACCATCTTCCAGGACAGAGATAAGGAGTCTTCGGCTTTTGCCGTCGCCGAAAAACGTCTCAGAATCCTCGAAAAATGGTTTGTTCCCATTTTTTCTGCCCTTATCGCGCTATACCAAATAGCACTTGGACTATACCTTTTAAACGTTCTTCATTCCGGTTTCGGCGATCAAACGCAAAGGCCGCTGATTTGTGCTGTTTGTATGATGGCGGTTGCTTTTGTATGTTTTATCATTTCGCGATATGCCACGGGAATGTCGGCGCAGCCCCAATGGAAGCCTCTAAGGGCCGGGGGTAGTATACTGCTCGGGGTGGCGATACTCTGCTTTGTCCTGGCTATTGGATTGGCTCTGGTGCAGTTTAAAATATCGACCATTGTTAATGTCATTGATTTTGTTATACCTATACTGCTGTTGCTCTTAGGTATCGAAAATGCACTTAATACGGTTCTCGACATCTATCGCCCAAGGCTAAAGGGCAAGTACAGTCGGACTGCTTTTGACAGCAGGTTGCTCGGGCTTATGAGCGAGCCCGGAGGGATATTCTATACTGCTGCCGGTGCCATTGACTATCAGTTTGGTTTTAAGGTTTCTCAGACGTGGTTTTATCAACTGCTCGAAAAAGTTTTTGTACCGTTATTACTTTTTGCCGTTCTGGTTCTTTACGCTATGAGTTGTATTGTTATCGTGGCACCCAACGAACAGGCCGTCATTGAGCATTTTGGAAATCCTGTTGAAACTGCCGGGCCGGGACTCACTTTCAAATGGCCCTGGCCTATTGACATCGCATATAAGTATCCGACCGAAAAAATCGCAGAAATTAACATCGGCTTCGAGCCGGAACTCGACCCGCATGGACATGTCAGGGTCCGGCCTCTTCTATGGGGACAGAAGCATCATCAGGAAGAACATTATTTTCTTGTCGCAAGTGAGCAGACCGCCACTTCCTCTGTCGCTTCTGCTGTTCCGGTTAGCCTGATTATTGCCGCCGTGCCGGTGCATTACAAAATAAAAGACCTGCATTCATACATTTATAACCATGAACAGCCCGAGAAGCTCCTTGAGGCCATCTGTTACCGCGAATTGACCAGATTTGCCGCAAGCGCAAAAATCGAAGTCGACAGCGAATCTGTTGAAACCGACGAATCCAACCAAAGTCTCTTAGGGGCCGGGCGGACACATGCAAAAAACGTTTTGACTGAAAGAATTCAAACGGCTGCCGATGATACCGGCCTTGGAGTGGAAATCGTCTTTGTCGGTCTGCAGGGGATTCATCCACCGACCGAAGTGGCTCCCGATTATCAGCAGGTTGTCGGGGCGGTACAGAAAAAACAGGCGCAAATCTTATGGGCCATGGCAGGTAGAAACAGCGTTTTAACCTCGCTTGCCGGTTCCATCGATGAGGCTGATTTACTTTACAGGCTTGCAGCTGAGTATCAGCAGGCAAAGGATAAAAATCAGACCGAAAAGGCTGAAGAACTCGCAAGTGAATTGGACAGAGCATTCTCCTCGGCAAATGGCGACATCTTCAAGACCTTAAGAGAGGCCCAGAGTTATGCCTTTGAAAAAGCCATCCTCGCCGAGGCGACAGGCCGTCGATTTGCCAGTCAACAGCAGGCCTACAACGCCGCAAAGGAAATCTATCTTCAGCAACAGAGGCTTACTACCTTCGAGGAGGCCCTTGAAAAGGTACGAAAATTTGTAGTCGTAGCTGACACAAACGATACCCAGGTCTTTATAGTTGATGTACAGGAAAAACTAACCCCAAGTTTATATGAAATGAGTGGATTTCAGGAGAATACCCAAAAATGAAAAACTTAGCTATAACTATTCTAATTGCGGCGGTAATTATCATCCTCGGATTGTACTTTGTCTCTTTCCAGGTAAGAGAAACAGAGGCGGTCCTCGTCACAAGGTTTGGAAGGCCAACACGGGAAATCACCGAACCCGGATGGTATGCCAAATGGCCCATGCCCATCGAGAGGGTGTATAAATTCGATGCCCGAATGAAGAACTTTACCGCGGAACTCGGTGAAACAACAACAAAAGGCGCTGTTCCCATTATTGTAAATACCTACATTGTCTGGAAAATTGAAGAGCCTCTCAAATTCTTCAACGCTGTTGGGACCACCAAAGAAGCAGAGAACAAATTGAGAATCCAAATCAGCGACACGCAAAATAAGGTCATTGGCCAGCATGCCTTCAGCGAATTTGTTAACAGCGACCCGGGAAAAATCAAATTCGAGGAGATTGAGGAAGAGATGCTTTCCGACATCAGGCAGGCCGTCAGAAACGCTTACGGCATCGAAGTCAAAACCCTCGGCATAAAACAACTAAAGGTCAGCGAGGATGTTACGAAGGATATCTTCGACCGAATGAGGGCCGAAAGAAATCGAAAAACACTGGCCACCATTGCCGAAGGAAATGCCGAAGCTACAAAGATTAGAACCGACGCGGATTCCAAAAAGACCGAATTACTCGCTGCCGCCGAGGCGAGGGCAAAGGCAATACGGGGTCAGGGTGACGCCGAAGCCGCAAAGTATTATAAAATGCTCGAAGCCGACCCCGAGCTTGCCATGTTCCTCAGGGACATCGAAGCCCTGAAGAGAATCCTTCAGGAAAAGACGACCATTGTGCTAAGTGCCGATACCGAGCCTTTCAAGCTGCTGCGGGAATTGCCGAATCTGAAAAAATAATAAGTAGAAATCACTGGTGAAAGTGTTAGTTCCATGACCGAAAAAAATCTCAAAGACAGCCGAATCACAGAAGCCCAGTCAGCCGAATCCGATACCGGACGTGTTGACCCAGCCGAAAAGTATTTCCATGACGCCCTAAAAATCAGTTTCTTTATTCTCAAGATTATAATGGTCGTGCTCGTCATTGCCTTTCTTGCCTCCGGTTTCGAAGAGGTTGCTTCAAATGAGCAGGCCCTTGTATTGAGGTTCGGTAAAATAAGGGGTGTCGGAGAAAACAGACTGCTTGGGCCCGGCGCTCATTGGGTATTCCCATATCCCATCGACGAATTTGTTAAAATACCGGTTTCAAAAAAAGAAACCATCGCCATTGATTCGTTCTGGTACTACCAGAAACCACACGAAACATTGCCCGAAACACCCATCAGAAAGGACCGGTTCGGTGAAACGCTGGTGCCGACAAGGGATGGATACTGCATTACCCGAAGTGAAAGACAAACGGAAAGCATCTCGGATTTTGAAGGGAGCGACTACAACATCATTCATTCAAAGTGGAAACTGGTATACCAGATAGGCGACCCGGAAAAGTTTTTCAGGAATGTCTATATGCCCGACGTAGAGGCGGGCCAAAGCTACGCCGACGTCATCCCGAAGAGCCTGGAAGTAAAGTCTTTACTCCAGGACATTGTTGCCGATGCGGTTGTAACTGTCATGGTAAACTACTCCATCGATGAGGCCATTGCCAGCCTGGACAGAATACCGAAGCATGTCAAAAGGCTCCTCCAGAAAAAACTCAACCAGATTGAAAGCGGGATAACCGCGGTTTCGGTTCAGCTTACTGATATAACATGGCCCCGGCAGGTCGACTACGCTTTCCAGGCTTCGATAAGGGCAAGCCAGACAAGCCAAAAGAACATCAGTGAGGCTAAAAGTTACGCCGAAAACACAATAAACGAAGCTGGCGGCCCCGTTGCCACGGAACTGCTTGAGCAAATCCATAACGTGGGCATCGCCGACGAGCAAGGCGAGGCTTTATGGGCGCGGTTGGCCGGACAGGCACAGGAAATTATCGCCCAGGCAAGAGCTTATCGTACCAAAGTTGCCGAAACCGCAAAGGCAAATGCCGAATACCTTCAAACAATACTGCCGGAGTATAAAAAAAGCCCTCGACTTGTACTGCAGGAAATCTACCAGGAGGCCATCGAATACGTACTTAATAACGCCGATGAAAAGTTAATTATCCAGCCCACTCAGGGTGCTAAGGGCAGTGAAATAAGGGTCATGATAAACAGAGACCCTTCAATAAAACCAAAATCACAAGAGCAAAAGCACGATCATACAAAGAAATAATCGCGTAAACTTTTTAATTTGTAATAAGAGATAAAAAAATATGGCTCATCAGCATTTGCATTTTAAACATGATGTTACCGCTGAATATACACGCGGCAAACAGTTTCGTATAAGTATGGCTCTCGTCGGCACCCTTGCAGGAGGCGCCCTGTTGGTTACAAGTCTTGCCGCCAAGTCTAAATTTCTTTATGGCTCCGAGAGCTTCAACGTTGAGTTTCTGGCTATGATTGCCGCTATATTGCTTGGAGCGCCAATCGTTATTCACGCCGTAGAAAGCCTTATAAAAAAAGAACCCCATATGGACGAGCTTGTTGCGCTTGCTATCCTTGCAGCTTTCGCCACTCAAAACTACATCGTAGCAGGCGTTGTCGCCTTCTTTATGCTCTTAAGCGAGCTTATGGAAAGCCGTACCGCACTTGGCGCTCGTGCTTCAATCGAATCGCTCATAAAGCTTACTCCCAAAATCGCCAACCTTCTCTCGCAGGACGGCTCGGAAAAACAGGTGAAGGTCAGCGAACTCAAAACAGGGGATCACATAAGAATAAGACCCGGGGATAACATACCCGCAGACGGGGAGGTAACAAGTGGCCTGAGCTCTGTCAACGAAGCTACAATAACCGGTGAATCCCTTCCTGTCGACAAAGTTCCCGGCATGCAGGTCTTCGCAGGAACGAACAACCTCACCGGAGCTCTTGATATTACTGTGACAAAGGCCGGAAAAGACACGACTCTTGGAAAGGTGCAGTCGCTCATTATACAGGCTGAGCAAACGAAAATCCCCATAATGAGAATCATCGACCGCTATGTCCGGTGGTACACCCCCACCGTTTTGATGATAGCCTGTATCGTCCTGTTTTTCACAAGGAATATCAATTACGCCATCACCATCCTCGTTATCTCGTGCCCTTGCGCTCTGATTTTGGCCACTCCCACCGCGATGGTTGCCGCAATTTCCGCTTCGGCACGGCTTGGTATACTTGTAAAAAACGTCGCCGACCTTGAGATTGCCGGCAAAATGACGGCCGTAGTTTTTGATAAAACCGGTACCGTCACCACCGGACGACTGTATGTAACAAAACTCACACCCGCAGAAGAAGTCGAACCCGCCGAACTCCTTGCTGTTGCCGCCTCGGCCGAACAAATGAGCAAGCACCCTGCGGCAAGGGCTTTGCAGCAGGTTGCGAAGGAAGCAAATCTCAATTTGACCATGGCTGAGAATTTCAAGGAGACTCCCGGCAAGGGAGTAACGGCAACAGTTGATTCGGCCGAGGTCATCATTGGACGTGATTCCTTCCTGAAAGAAAATAACGTCGATACAACAAGTGTTACTGACCCGGCGCTTCATGAAGAACAGGGCTTTAGTACACTCTACGTCTCTAAGAACGCAAAATGCATAGGATGGATAGCTCTGCAGGACAAAACGCGACCGGAAGCTCAAAAAGCTATCAGCGAACTACTCGAAATGGGCATAAAGAGAGTGACAATGCTGACCGGGGACAGAGATGAGGTCGCCAATCGTGTCGCAGCTGAACTTGGCTGTACCGATTTCAAAGCTCATTGTCTGCCACAGGACAAACTCGCTATCGTCGAGCAAATCAAAAGTGATGGTCATATCGTCGCCGTTGTTGGTGATGGTATCAATGACGCCCCGGCTCTGGCGGCGGGAGACCTTGGTATTGCAATGGGCGCCGCAGGAAGTGATGTTGCTATAAATTCCGCCTCAATTGCGCTCATGAGCAATGACCTGGGGAGACTGCCCTTCCTCGTTAACCTCTCACGAAAGACGAGACGTGTCATCGGCCAGAATCTTGGTTTCGGTGTTACTTTCATAATCCTGGGAGTTTCAGCTTTCAAAATTTTAAGACCGGAAATCGCCGCTGTGCTGCACTTTGTGGGCTCCCTGATTGTTGTCTTTAACAGCGCCCGACTTGTCAGGTACGGCGAAGAACTTGACCATAAACCTCATATATAAATTTCTGTAAGAATTATGACAATGACTGAAGAAGACAAAAAATACGCTATAGAAACGTTATCATTAACAAAAGTCTTTGCCGACTTGTGGGGGAGGGACAAGGTCTATGCCGTAAACGACCTTAGTCTTAAAATCAAATACAACGAGGTCTTTGGCCTGCTTGGACCTAACGGTTCCGGCAAGACCACCACCCTGAAAATGCTCCTTGGATTACTACATCCGACTAAAGGCAAGTCTATTGTTCTTGGCGGTGATGCTGCTGACACAAAAATCAACAGTCGTATCGGATTCATGCCTGAAGAGTCCTACCTGTATCGCTATCTAAATGCGCGTGAAACCCTGGACTTTTACGGAAGGTTATTCGACCTCAATTCAAAAGTCAGAAAAATACGAACGGAAGTCCTGCTCGATATGGTCGGGTTAAAAGCCGTCGCCAGCAGGCCCGTCGGCACTTTCTCAAAAGGTATGGCAAGAAGAATCGGTCTGGCACAAGCGCTGATAAATGACCCGGACCTGTTGATACTGGACGAACCGACTACGGGACTTGACCCTATCGGAACAAGACAGATTAAAGACCTGATACTGCAGCTTGCAAAAAGAGGAAAAACCATCCTGCTCTGCAGCCACCTGCTTGCCGACGTCGAAGACGTCTGTGACAGAATCGCAATTTTATATAGCGGGAGAATACAATCTGAGGGCAAGGTCAAAGAATTGCTGCAGCAGTCCGGCAAAATGCAGATTACCACGGGCGCTATCAGCGACCAGGCTATAAACAAAATTAAACAGATAGTTGAAAGCGAACAGGCGTCGTGTTCTGTTACCACTCCCATGGACAAGCTTGAAACTTTCTTCATAAAGACCGTCATTGCCGCCCAACAGCAGCAGAAAACCACCAGCGGAGCTGTAAGTACCACGCAAATCGGAGACTTCCTTGCCGGTGAAACCATCACCGAAAGTATTATCGACAAGCTCGTCTTTGCCGATGTGGCTCCTCAAGCTGCTGTCGCCGCGGATTCTGCGCCAACCGAGAAGGTTAAAACTGTCGAAACCGCCGAATCGGCACCTGACCAGACGCTGCTTAGCGAGCTTACCTCTACGCCCGAACCACCGAAAGTAACGCCCGTAGTAAAAGCAGAACCCGTTGAAAGTCCTGAACCTCAGAAAGACCAGGTCAGAAAAGGTGTCCTTGACCAACTAGCCGGCGAGGATTTGACCGACACCGCAAAAACGGACGAAAACAACAAAGCCAGCGGAGATTCAGATAATGAATAGTATTTGGGCCGTTGCGAGAAATACTATCAAGCAGGCCATAAGGGTAAAAATCGCTGTCGTATTTATCATCCTGCTGGTCGTCCTGCTGCCATTTATGGGTGTCTCCATGACGGGTGATGGCACCATCAAGGGGCGAATCCAGACCTTTGTCAGTTATGGGCTCTCGCTGACCAGCCTGCTGCTTTGCCTGTTTACCATTGTAATCTCTATCTATACCCTCTCGCATGACATCAAGTACCGGCAAATGTACACCGTCCTTACCAAACCTATTCAGCGCTTCCAGCTTGTCATTGGTAAACTGCTTGGTGTAGTCATTCTCGATGTGATTCTCCTTGTCCTCTTTGCTGTTATAATATATGCCATCGCTGTTTCAACTCCCGTTTTCCTTAAAGCTGACCAGGAGCAACTGACTCGGCTTGAAAACGAGTTTTTCACCGCCCGCGTCAGCCTTACGCCCGACGAAGCCGACGTGACTCACAGGGCCATAGAAGCCTATCAGAAACTCGACGAAGCCGGAACCCTGCCGGAAAAAATGTCCTATGAGGACATTATTGATGAGCTGGCATATCAGAAAAGACTTGAAAAAAGAGCTGCTGTCCCCGGACAGGAGTTGATTTGGCAGTTCGAAAATGTTAAACCGCTCGACCCTAACGAAAGCCTCTTTATAAAATTCAAATATGATGTGTCCGTAAATCCGGCGGATTTGCAGGTCGTCGGAAAATGGATAGTCGGTGACGACCGCCAAATCGAGTACGGACAGATCCTTGAGACTCCGATTTATACCTTCGACCAGAAAAACCTCATCAGGACCTTTCACGAAATTGCTGTCCCCGCCGATGCAGTAGCTGATGATGGGTATCTTGCCATCGGATTCTACAATTCGCCGTTGAACAAAACCGTCGTAATCTTTCCGTTCGACAATGGTCTGCAGGTACTTTACAGGGCTGGCTCCTTTGCTCCCAATTTTATAAGGGCCATTGGTCTTATCATGTTCCGACTAATTTTCCTTGCCTGTTTGGGAATGTTTACCGCTACCTTCCTGTCCTTTCCCGTTGCCATACTCTTTTGCCTTATGGTTTTCCTTACCGGCACCATCAGCCAGTTCTGCCTGGAATCTTTTGATTATCTCAGTATGGACGTCAGCAACATATATCGTTACACTCTAAGGCCGCTTGTTCAGCTTTTGCCCCAGTTCGATAAATTTAACCCCACAAAATTTCTTGTGCCGGCCCAATTGTTGAATTGGCTGCTTTTGGCTAAAGTCTTCCTGATTATGGTTTGTTTTAAAGCTATGTTGTTATTGCTCCTTGCTCTATTTATCTTCAGCCGGAAGGAAATCGCAAAAGTTACTATTTAGAATTAACTGTTGAATGTAGATTATGCATTTGCGCGACACAATAATTTGGTCGGTTTGTATCACACTTGCCGTTGCTCTGCTTATCACCGCGGGTATGCAACTCGACTATATAAACTCCGAACGATATCAGATGAAGCTTATAATAAATAAGCCTCTTGAAAACGCGCCGCCGTCTCTCGCCTTTGCGACTGTTGCAATGGGCGCTTTCAGAGGCCTGGTAGTCGATATCCTTTGGCTCCGTGCCGACAGACTAAAAGAACAGGGCCAGTTTTTCGATGCAAAGCAAATCGCAGAATGGATAACCACATTACAGCCCCGGTTCGCCTCAGTTTGGGAATTCCACGGCTGGAATATGGCCTACAATATCTCCGTTGCAATACCCGCCAGCCAGCCTCAGGAAAGATGGCGTTGGGTTAAAAACGGATACGAACTGTTGAGGGATGAAGGCATCGTCCTTAATCCGAAGAGCATGCCGCTTTACAGGGAACTGGCCAGAATATTCCAGCACAAAATAGGAGGCGTAACTGACGAGGCGCACAAATATTACAAACTCCAGCTCGCAACGTCTATGGAAGCACTCCTTGGACCTGCTGACACCGAATTCTTCAAAGTACTCGCCGAGGCCCCGGAACAATTGGAGGAAATAATAAAAGACCCTAATATTGCCCAGTTCATCTCCGCCCTCAAAGATGCCGACAAAACTTTTAATGATGACGATGGGTCTGTAAGTAACTATTTAACGTTGCGACAAAACCCAAAGATGTTCAAGTCCGAGGCATTTAAGGTGATCGACATATTCAGGGGTACCAAAGCCCTGAAAAAGTTCGACATCTTCGCTAAAGCGTATCAATTGCGAAATGTCTGGAAGCTTGACCCTGTATTGATGCTGGAGATAAATCAAACTTATGGTCCTGCAAACTGGGATGACCCTAACAATCATTTACCTCTCGACTGGAGGCATCCTGACACGCACGCCATCTATTGGGCTGTATTAGGTCTCAAAACCGCGGGTAAAGAAGAATTTTCTGTAGGCGAAGCAAATACCGACCGAACCGTCGGGCACTCCCTCCAGAACCTCTTTTACGGCGGGAAAATATTTATCTACGATATCTTTCCCGACCCGAACGTCAACCCCGCCGATCAACAAATGACCAAGGAAGTGTTCTTACGTCCTGACCTGAGGATGTTTGAATCCTGCAATAATGCCAGGCTTGCTGTCCTGGAGAAGTATGAACCAATCGCGAGCGGCGGCACATTCAAGTCTCTTCAGGATGGACACAGAAACGTTCTTAGAAACGCTGTATTGTTGTTTTACCAGGCCGGCCATTACGAGCAGGCTAGGAAAGTCTATAACCAGCTCAGAGAGCTTTACCCAAGGGACGAAGTCAATGTCCCCCTGGTCCAGTTCGCAAGGAATTACCTCTTCGGAAAACTTGAAAATATAGGGCTCAATGACGCCAAGAGGAGCATTCAAATGCTTCTGAGAGAAAGCTATTTTAGATATGCTCTCCGGGATGACGATGAGGCCTTCGGACGGGAAAAAATGGCCGAAGAATTACACAAACATTATCAATCCGCTTATCTCGACGAAAACAGAATCAACCTGCCCGATTTCAAGCTTTTAAGATATTTCGCACTTCTTGACTTTTTCAATGATTATCGGTATCCTCTTAATCTTAGACAAAGTCTGCTCGGAAGAATTAAAGTTGAAAGACCCGACCTTGCTGAACAACTAAAACATATTGAACTGCAGCTGCTGGAACAAAAGCCAAACGAGTAAAATCTTCTTCCGTCCGTTAAGTCATTGCCTGTTTACACAAACTAAATTATGATATGCGCCGATGCAATACGACCAGTTGACCCCTTCGCAAAGAAAAGCTGTCCTCCATCACGAGGGGCCTTTGCTTGTAATTGCAGGGCCGGGCAGCGGCAAAACCCGTGTCATAACATATCGAATCGCCTCACTTATCGATTCTGGCGTGGCCCCGCATAATATCTGTGCCATAACCTTCACGAACAAGGCAGCCGAGGAAATGCGACAAAGAGCATACGCCCTTGTAACATCACCGGGCACCCACATCAGCACTTTTCACTCCCTGTGCGCCAGAATCCTGCGGACCTATGCCAAACAGGCCGACATAAGCGGTTCTTTTAGTGTCTACGACGCCGCCGACCAGGCTCGATGTATGAAGCAGGCCGTAAAGTTTTGCGAACTCGATACCACAAATTTCCCGCCCGCCAGAATGCTCGACGCCATCTCGACGCTGAAAAACAAACTTATTGATGCCGAGGTCTTCAAACATGACGCTGATGATTTCTTCTCCAGGACATTAGCTAAAATATACGAGAGCTATCAGAACATCCTGAATGAAAACAATGCGCTCGATTTCGATGATTTACTCATGAAAGCCTCCTCGTTGCTCGAAAACTGCCCCGATGTCTGCGCAAAGTTGTCGAATCGCTTCAAATTCCTGCTCATCGACGAATATCAGGACACCAACCACGCCCAGTACAGGTTCGCAAAGGCCCTGGTCTCCCACCATGGCAACATTTGTGTGACCGGAGACCCCGACCAGTCCATTTACCGCTGGCGGGGTGCCGATATCAGAAACATACTCGACTTCGAAAACGATTGGCCCGACGCTGTCGTCGTCAAACTCGAGGAAAACTTCCGAAGTACGCCGAACATCCTCAGCATCGCTGACCACCTGATTGCATGCAACCAAAGCAGAAAACAAAAAAAGCTCATCCCCACAATACCGCCCGGAAATGATGTAAGCATAGAACCCTTCGAAGATGAGCGCTACGAAGCCGATGCCATTGCCCAACAAATCTCTCAGCTCGCCGACCGAAAAGTTGTGTTAAGTAGTATCGCCGTATTTTACCGTGTAAACGCAATGAGCCGCACTCTCGAAGAAGCCTTCATACGTCACAAAATACCGTACCAAATTGTAAGAGGTGTCGAATTCTACAGCCGAAAGGAAATTCGCGACCTCCTGGCCTACCTGAAAATCCTCGTTAACCCCGACGACGAAATAGCCTTGATGAGAATTATTAACACGCCCGCGCGCGGAATAGGAAAAACAACTATTAACAAAGTCAGAGACCATGCGGCCTCACATAACACCACCTTTTACAAAGCTCTCAAAGACGCTGCGAATATCAAATCGCTCTCCAATGCACCAAAAGCAAAAATCGCCGTCTTCCTGAGTCTCATAGACCAGTTTCAAAAAGAGCTCTCGGGCGGTGTCGGGCCGCTGGCCGAAAAGGTCTTTTGTGATTGCGGTCTTGAAAAATCTCTGAAAACGGCCGAGGACTCTACTGCTATTGAAAACGCAAACGAATTGATAAACGCCGCTCACGAATACGACAAGCAGACCGAAAACCCCTTACTTGTCGATTACCTCCAGCAAATCTCCCTGTTTAGCGACGTCGATGCCTACGATACCACAAAAGGTGTCGTTGCACTGATGACACTCCACGCTGCAAAGGGACTTGAATTTGAAAACGTTTTTATCGTTGGCCTCGAAGAAGGCCTGCTGCCACACGAAAGAAGCAACGTCGATGAAGATAATGAGCAGCTTGAGGAAGAAAGGCGGATCTTCTTTGTGGGCATAACTCGTGCAAAAACCAATCTGCAGATAAGCTATGCTCAATACAGAACCATAAGAGGACAGCTGCTGCGAACCATACCCTCACGATTCCTTTTCGAACTCGGGACCCAATTCAGTGAACCCGCCGAAGAAAGCCGATACTACGATTACGGTACATCACAGATGACTTCCGGCTTCAAAATCGGTCAACTGGTACGACACGACTCATTCGGATTGGGCAGGGTAAAGAACTTCGTCGACGTGGGCGAAAACAGCATCGTCGTCGTGAAATTTAATACGGGACAAACAAAATCATTGATGGTAAAATACGCTAATCTTTCAATAGTTTGAACTCTTTGGCAGTCTGAATATCAGAATGATTCGGTAACGTTAAAACCTAAAAGGATGATTCTATGAACCGGCGTGAATTTCTCAAATGGGCCGGTGCCTCCGGAGCACTTGCTTTGCTGTCACCACTAACCTCTGCGGGCAAAACCACAAAGAAAAAACTCAATTTCGTCTTTATCCTCATCGACGACATGGGCTGGACCGACGCCGCCTGCTATGGCAGCACCTTCTACGAAACTCCAAACATCGACCGTCTTGCCGCCGAGGGCATGCGATTTACCAACGCCTACGCCGCCTGCCCGGTCTGCTCACCGACCCGAGCAAGCATTCTCACAGGGAAATACCCTGCTCGCGTAAACATTACCGATTGGATTCCCGGCCGGCAGTTCAAAGGGCCCAGACCTGATGAAAAACTTATTGGCTCTCGCTTCAACCTGCAGATGGCCCTAAAGGATACCACCATTGCCGAAGCCTTCAAACAGGACGGTTACAACACCGCCTTTATAGGTAAATGGCATCTTGGCAACGAAATGTATTATCCGCAATATCAGGGCTTCGATATAAACATCGCTGGCATCAGTTACGGCTGGCCGCCCGGCGGCTACTTCTCACCATATAAAAACCCCATGATTGAAGATGGCCCTGAAGGTGAACATCTCACCGACCGCCTTACTGATGATGCTCTTGAGTTTATCGAAGCCGAAAAGGACAAACCCTTCCTGCTATACCTTTCCCACTACGCCGTCCATACGCCCCTGCAGTCTAAAAAGCAGCTCACAGAAAAATATGAAACAAAAGCTGCCCAGCTGCCAAAAACAGGGCCTCGTTTTGTACCCGAAGGCAAAAAACAAAACCGCCAGATCCAGGATCACGCCATCTACGCCGGAATGATACAAAGTACCGACGAAAGCGTAGGACGTATAATGGACAAACTCAAAGCCCTTGGAATTGCCGAGGATACCGCCATTATCTTCATGTCCGACAACGGCGGACTCTCCACCGCGGAAGGCTCACCAACTTCAAATCTTCCCCTGAGAGCTGGAAAGGGCTGGCTATATGAAGGTGGAATTCGCGAACCCATGATTATAAAATGGCCCGGTGTCACCGAATCCGGCAGCATTTGCAGTGAAGTGGTAACAAGCACCGACTTCTACCCCACAATGCTCGAAATGGCATCTTTGCCCCTTTTGCCGAACCAGCATTTAGACGGCCTGAGCCTTGTTCCTCTGCTTACAAATACCGGGACACTGAATCGCGACGCTGTTTACTGGCACTACCCTCACTACAGCAACCAGGGCGGAACGCCCGGCTCTGCGATACGCGCTGGCGATTACAAACTCATCGAGTTCTATGAAGATAATCACGTTGAGCTTTACAACCTCAAAGAGGACGTCGGAGAGAAAAATAACCTCGCAGAAAAAATGCCCAAAAAAGCCCAACAGCTGCGGAAAATGCTTCACGAATGGAAAAAGTCCGTCAATGCCCGAATGCCAAAACCAAATCCGGGTTACAAGGCCGGCGATTGACAAAGGACATTAAGATATTGTTTTAAAACTATCTGTCACAATTAGTTTAAACAGGAAATAAGATGGAGAACACCGACAGCACTCAAAAGCAATCGCACAGGGGTCGAATCATGTCCATAGATGCGCTGCGTGGTTTTACTATGTTCTGGATCATAGGAGGTGATGCGCCGATACTCATTGGGCTGGCAAAGGGGACCGGTAGCGAGTTTTTAAACAGGCTGCTGGTGCAATTTGAGCATGTCCGCTGGGAGGGGTTTCGCTGCTGGGATTTGGTTATGCCGTTATTTCTTTTTGTTGTGGGGGTGGTGATGCCGTTTTCATTCAGCCGCCGAATCACCAGCGGAAAAACCAAAAAACAAATGTATCTTCACGTTATAAAGCGGGTTATCATTCTCTGGATTTTAGGTATGGTTGCGCAGGGCAACCTTCTGGCCTACGACCCCTCGAAACTCCAGTTGTACAGCAATACCCTGCAGGCCATTGCCGCTGGATATCTCATCGCATCGATATTTATAATACATTTAAATTTGAGATGGCAAATGGTCGGTACCGCGGCACTGCTGCTGGTCTTCTGGGCAATGATGACATTTGTACCCGTTCCGGAATACGGCCCCGGCGTCCTTACCGAAGATGGGAACATGGCAATTTACATAGACAACATCGTCCTCGGAAGATTCAGCGACGGATATTCCTATACATGGGTTTTGAGCAGCCTTACATTCGGCGCCACCGTGATGCTGGGCGTGATGGGGGGGCACTTGTTGCGTTTGGAAAAAAGTCAGGTAGCTAAGGTTCGCTGGCTTGTAGCGGCAGGAATTGGTTGCCTGACGTTGGGCTGGGCGTGGGGGATGGTTTTCCCGATTATTAAACATCTTTGGACGAGTTCAATGGTGCTTTTCGCAGGCGGCTGGAGCTTTTTGCTGTTGGCTTTGTTTTACCTGCTTATTGACGTATGGAGTTTTAAGAAGTGGGCGTTTGGTTTTGTCGTAATCGGAATGAACGCAATCACCGTGTACATGGCGGTACATGTGTTTGATTTTAAGCATGTTGGTAACATATTTGTAGGAGGGCTGGCCAAGTGGTTGGGTGAGTGGAATTATTTTGTACAGGAGGTGGCGGCCTTTGCGATTGTATGGCTGATTCTGTATTGGATGTACCGCAAAAAAACGTTTATCAAAATCTAAAACCCAAAAACAAAACCAGCAAATGCAAAGCTTCTCTAATTTTAATACTGGGAAACAGAAGTGCTGAAAAAAACTTTTTTCATAGCCTTACTTTTATTGGCTCTAATAACCTCCCTTGGCCAGGCAAAGGACCAGTCCGTAAGAATATGGGAGCAGCCTCTGGTAGTCCCCACCTACAGGCTGGCCCCTCCTGATTCAAACCCTATGTTCTACGATGGGCAGGCCTATCAGGGTGCTAAGAAAAAAATTTACCCTTACCCGTTTCAGGACAAACTCACCGATATAAGGGAAGATAAAACCTACAATGCCGTTTATCTTGAAAACCGATATCTCGAAATCTCTTTCCTGCCTGAACTCGGAGGCCGCCTGTTCTCAGCCCTCGATAAAACAAATAACTATGATTTTTTTTACCGCCAGCATGTTATCAAACCGGCTCTTATTGGAATGCTCGGCGCCTGGATTTCCGGCGGAATAGAATGGTGCGTCCTGCATCACCACAGAGCTACGACTTTTATGCCCGTCGACTACACCCTCATAGAAAATACCGATGGTAGCAAAACCCTTTGGTTCGGAGAAATCGAACGCCGGCATCGTATGAAATGGATAATCGGAGCTACTCTGCACCCTGACAAATCTTATCTTGAGGTAACTGTAAAAATATTCAATCGAACGGCCTACCCCAATTCATTTTTATACTGGGCCAACGTTGCCGTCCACGCAAACGACGACTACCAGGTTATTTTCCCGCCCAGCACACAATTCGCGACATACCACGCCAAAAACGATTTCGCACACTGGCCCATATCAAATGAAACTTACCGCCGGGTCGATTACACCGGTGTCGACCTCTCCTGGTGGAAGAACCACCCCAAACCAATTTCATTCTTTGCCTGGGGCCTTAAAGAGAATTTTTCCGGCGGATACGACCACGGCAAAAATGCGGGCGTCATTCACATTGGCAATCATCACATTGTGGCAGGCTCAAAACTTTGGGAATGGAGCCCCGGCCCCGGCGGCCGAATGTGGGACAGAATCCTCACTGAAACCGACGGCCCATACGCCGAACTCATGGTCGGCGCCTTCTCAGATAACCAGCCCGATTACAGTTGGATAAAACCTTACGAAGTCAAAACCTTTACTCAATACTGGTATCCGATCCGCGAAATCGGCAGTGTAAAAAAAGCAAACCTAAACGCCGCACTCAACCTCGAAATAACTTCAAAAAACCTCGCGAAGATTGGATTTAACACTACCTCGGAATATCTAAATGCCAAAGTGCTGTTGACTGCCTGCGACAAAGTAATTCTTGAGAAGAAAACAAACATAGGTCCCGATAAGCCTTTCCTGAAAGAAATTGAATTACCCTCCTCCATCAAGGAAACCGACTTGCAGCTCTCACTATTTTCTTCCACAAACGAAAAACTGATTTCCTACAGACCCACTGAGAAAGAATATGACCCCAACCTGCCCGAAGTTGTAAAAGAACCTCCCGCTCCGAAAGACATCGAAACTGTTGAGCAGCTTTACCTGACTGGCCTGCGCCTCCAGCAAATGCACAATCCCGGACTGGACCCATTACCATACTATCAGGAGGCTCTCACGCGAGACCCGGACAACTCGCAGGTCAACACAATCCTCGGCATACATTACAACAAGCAGGCAATGTACGATGAGGCCGAAGAAAAACTAAGAACCGCCATCGAAAGAATCTCCAGTAACTACACCAGACCGAGAGACAACGAAGCATACTATCAATTAGGCCTGGCACTGAGAGCTCAGAAAAAGTACGACGAAGCTTACGATGCCTTTTATCGCGCAACATGGGACTATACATTCCATTCACCCGCGTATTATCAATTGGCCGAAATCTCATGCTTAAAAGGCAATTTCAACCAGGCACTCGAACAAATTAACCGTTGCCTCTCTACCGACACCCTAAACACGAAAGCCTTGAACACAAAAGCCGTAATACTTAGAAAACTCGGAAAACCTGACGAAGCTAAAAGAACAGTTTCGAAAGTCCTCGATATAGACCCCCTCGATTTCTGGGCGATGAACGAGCTTTATCTTCTCGAGTCCGTGGCCAGCTCAAAAAATAACGCTGTTGAAATACTAAGTGACTTCGAGACAAAAATCAGGGGTGAAATCCAGTCTTATCTGGAGCTCGCCGTCGACTATGCCAACCTCGGATGCTGGCCTGAGGCTGCGGGTTTACTCTTACGTGCGGTCACAACCGACAAAAAATCGCTCCGCACATATCCACTTGTTTATTACTATCTCGGCTATCTTTATCAAAAGCAAGGTGATACGGCCAATGTCGCAAAATATTATGCCCTCGCAGCCAAAATGCCGCCGGACTATTGCTTCCCGTTTCGCGCCGAATCCATTGATGTCTTAAATAGCGCTATCCAACATAACCCCTCGGATGCTCGTGCTTACTATTACCTTGGTAATCTGCTCTACGACATTCAGCCTGAAAACGCCGTTAGAGCCTGGGAAAAATCCAGTGAAATCGACGCTTCCTTTGCCACCGTCCATCGAAATCTTGGCTGGGCTTATCAGAAGACCGAACAAGATAATAAAAAAGCAATTGCCAGTTATGAAAAGGCAATAGCTTGTAACAGCAAGGACCCGAGACTTTATGCCGAACTGGACGTCCTTTATGAAGCCGCCGGCGCCTCGCCACAAACAAGACTTGCATTACTCCAGAAAAACCACGAAACCGTAGTCCAGCGTGATGACAGCTTCCTGCGCGAAATCATGCTGCTCGTCCAGGTCGAACAGTATGACAAGGCGGTCGAATTTCTCAAAAATCGGCATTTCCACTCCTCAGAGGGTAGCGATGAGGTTCATGACGTTTACTTCGATGCCTGTTTGCTAAGAGGCATCAAAAATTCCCGGAACAAAAAATATCGGCAGGCCCTCGAAGATTTCATCGCCGCAGGCCAATACCCTGAAAACCTCGAAGTTGGAAAACCAAAAAATGACCCCGGCGCCCCTCAGGTAAATTATTTCATTGCAACCGCCTGGCAAGCTTTGGGAGAAAATACAACAGCCAAAGAATTCTATCGAAAGGCTGCCCAACAGGAATCTGACAGGCCCCAAACCCGATACTACCAGGCTTTGGCTTTCGCCCAGCTTGGTGAAAAAGAAAAGGCCGAACAGATATTTGACCGCCTGATTACTACCGGCAGCGATATGCTCACCGAAGATACATCCGGCGATTTCTTTGCAAAGTTCGGTGGCCGACAGGCAAAAAATGTTCGTCTGGCTGACGCGCATTACATAATTGGATTGGGGCATCTTGGCAAAAACCAAAAGCAAAAAGCCAAAGACAACTTCACCAGGGCTGTTGAGTTAAACATCAACCACATCTGGGCAAATTTCGAACTTTCCCGGTTATAATTGTGAAAGGAAAATTCAATGAAATGTCGTGATTTCTTAAAGCCAATAAAACTTGCATCTGGTTAGGATTCGCGAAAAAACAATTCACATTTAGCTGACTTAACGTATAATCTTTAGCATCCTGTTATTCTTCCAGGTGTAAAAGGAACGTAAAATGACCGCAAAACAAATCAAACTCTACTACAAAAATGTTACCGCTGATGTTGTCGGTTCGGAACATGGTATCAGCAGCGAACAGCTTGCCGAACTCGAAGAACAAACGAAGCCGCTTATCTCACAGCTAAACGCCGAAAGAAAAACCGGAAAGACCCCCTACCGCGACCTGCCTTACAAAACCCAAATCGCTCAAACTGTAAAAAACCTCGCTGATGAAATAAAACCAAACTGTGAAAATTTTGTCGTTCTCGGTATCGGGGGCTCGGCCCTCGGCAACATCGCCCTGCAGACGGCGCTAAACCCGTACATGTACAATATCGATGAAAAACAAAGAACAGGCCCAAGGATGTTCGTCTTTGACAACATCGACCCGCAGCAGCTCTCTTCATTTTTTGATTGGGCGGCCGACAAACTCGACCGCACCGTTTTCAATGTCATAAGCAAATCAGGTCACACCGCCGAAACCGCAAGCCAACTCCTAATAATATGGCAGCTAATAAAAGATAAACTCGGCCCCGATGCGCTTGCAAAACAGGTGATTGCGACCACCGACCCGGCCTCCGGCACACTTAGAAAAATCGCCGACGATGCAAACTTAAGATGTCTCGAAGTTCCCGATGATATCGGAGGAAGGTTTAGCGTCCTAAGTGCCGTAGGTCTCCTCTCTGCTACTGTCTGCGGCATTGACATCGATTCACTTCTCGAAGGCGCCCGTGATATGGATACGCGCATAAGCAGCGAAGATTTCTTCAAAAACCCCGCCGCAATAAACGCCGCGATAAACTACCACTTTTATAACCGCGACAAAAAAATCTCCGTAATCATGCCATACAGCTACCATCTAAAGGACCTCGCCGACTGGTACCGCCAGCTTTGGGCCGAAAGCCTCGGAAAAGCAAACGACTTAAATGGCAACGAGGTGCACATTGGCCCAACTCCTGTAAAGGCCCTCGGCACTACCGACCAGCACAGCCAGGTTCAGCTTTACCGCGAAGGACCAAACGACAAACTCTTTACCTTCCTCCAGGTCCAAAATTTTGAAAAGGACCTCAAAATAGGTCCCGCCCCCGAAAACACCCCCGAGCTAAACTTTCTCTCCGGTGCCAATTTAAGCAAACTACTCAACAGCGAAAAGACCGCCACCGAATACGCGCTTTTGCAGGACAAGCGTCCCTGCCTTACGGTTATATTCGACAAGGTGACCCCGTATGCCGTCGGCCAGTTCATTTATTTATATGAAGTAACTGCATCTTTTGCCGGTGCGTTGTTTGGCATTAATCCCTATGACCAGCCTGCTGTTGAATTGGGCAAAGAAGCCACCTTCGCCCTCTTGGGCAGAGCAGGCTTCGAAGAACTGGCAAAGAAAATCCAGCCCACAACAGAACTTGATGGAGATTTTCTCGTCTGATGACGTATTCTATCTCTGACTGTTCGACTGTGTTGGCTGTGTGGACACCAGCTACAACACGTCTTCTGAGCATGTTAATTATTTTAACCATCGGCATTATTTCCGGCCATCTTGCAACCGGCAAATTCCGATTACCGGAAAGATTCGCCAAAAAAATAATGACAACAGTCCTTATCTGCTTCAACTGGCCCATCGCGCTGCTCGTAATATGGAAAATGAACCTGACCGTGCAGGTAATCTGGCTGCCCATTACCGGCGTGCTTATCTTGTTTGCTGCAACGGCCCTCTCGACCGTCATGTTTAATTACATAAAGCTCGACCCCACCACCCGGCTGACTCTCATCCTCGCCGCTGGACTCAGTAACCTCGGATACACTGGCGGGGCCTTTGTCTGCTACGCCTTCTTTGGTTCTGCCGGCTTGGCCATGGCAAACATCTATCCCGTTTTCTGGCTTATTGTCGTTTATCTTATCTTTTTCCCGCTGCTTAAAATACAAAAGCTCAGAATATCCGAACAAAACCATACCTTCTCGCTCAAACACCTGCTGGATTTTCGTTTTCTCGTTCTGCCCGCAATAATAGCCGCCATCGCCCTGAATCTTGCCGGCGTCAGGTTCCCCCAATTTGTACTACGCCTACACATCATCGATGTCTTTGTTTACATCGCCTCGAGTCTGTCCTTCTTCGCCATTGGAATGCAGGTGAATTTTTCACGACTAAGAAACTATATTAACTTGTATTTTCCTCTTTGCATTGTAAAATTCCTGATAACACCGGCCTTGGCCATCTTGATTATCTATCTGATGAAAGTGACCGGATACAATCTGTCCGGCTCGATTCAAAATGTAATAATTGTGCTTTCTGCTGCACCCAGCGCCGTCCTTATGGTTACTATGAGTAATGTATTCGACCTGGACGGCCCCTTGGCAAGCGCGCTCTGGGTCGTTACCACTGCCGTATTTGTGGTGGTGGTTGTACCTGTATTATTTTTTGTCTACACATAGCCTTCTTTGCCGATAAGCTTAAGAGAACGGTTTGAAAAATAAATTTCTGGCTTCTGTTAGCGAGGGTCTTAAAAAATGGATTACGCTGTTGTAATGGCCGGGGGGACCGGAAAAAGACTGTGGCCTCTGAGCAGAAAAAAACGCCCGAAACAGGTACTAAAACTCCTTGACGGACAAACACTCCTGAGAAAATGCTTCGAAAGACTAACTCCAATCTTCGACTGTAGAAATATAATCGTTCTCACAAACTCGAAATACGTCGACGTCGTTCGTGAAAACCTACCGGAACTGCCGCCCAATAACGTCATCGCTGAGCCTGTCGTCCGCGACACCGCTGGCGCTATCGGTTTGGCCGCGACCGTCCTGAACCGTTACGACCCAAACGCAACTATGGCCGTCGTCACCGCCGACCAGGTCATCGAACCACCCGAAGTCCTGCAGAAGGCCCTGAAAGACGCTATCACATTCATAAATAATAACCCCGATG